>Ga0315331_10000219_pt1 | contig 36717 bp, 25 predicted proteins | sample M160m34915metaG_FD_203456 | JGI IMG/M metagenome (GOLD analysis project Ga0315331, IMG submission 203456) | Ammonia-oxidizing marine archaeal communities from Monterey Bay, California, United States - M1 60m 34915 | ecosystem: Environmental > Aquatic > Marine > Intertidal zone | place: USA...
CATTGAACAAAATGCCCAGCTGAACAAGCGTTATAAAATTCGCGGCTTCCCCACGGTCATTCTCGCCGACGCCAGCGGGAAAGCCTACGACACCCAGGTCGGCTATCCCGGGAACGGACTGGATAGTTACATGCAGCGTATTCTCGATGTGAAAGGGAAACGCGACGGTAAAACCTACAAGCTGAATCTCTCTGGACGCCCGGAGATGACAGCCGATGAAAAGGCTTTCGACGAAATCTCCAAGGCCGTCAAGCTGCGCCGTGCCCGCTACCTGATCTTCTGCACTCCCAGTCCCCGGGGCATGCAATTAATTGACCAGTTCCTGGCACGCTACCCCAAGGCCAAGCAACATGCCGAGGTCACCTACCTGAAAGCAATTTCTCTCTGGAACATGGGAGAATACGAGCAGGCAGCTCCTGCCTACCAGGAATTCCTGGACCAGTATCCCAAGCACGACCTGGCCAGCCTCTCGACCACGCGGATGATCCAGTCACATGTGCGATCCGATCACCCCCGGCGGGCTGTCCAGGCCATCGAGGCGATGCCTGGAAAAAAGAATGGTGGCGTTGTCCTGGAATGGGCCCAGGCTCTTTGTCTCATCGATCGCAGCAAGGAGGGGATTCAACACCTGGAAACCTACATCGCCAACGCCAAGAAATCGACGCGACTGGGGCGCGAAGTCACTTTCCTCGAAGGACAGTTGGCCAAGCTCAAGATGATCGGCCAACCACTGGGCGCCTTCGAAATCAAGACCCATCGATCGCAGGCGACCATCACGCCAGCCACCCTGAAAGGCAAGGTCGTGCTGGTTGACTTCTGGGCAACCTGGTGTGGCCCCTGCCTGGCCGAGCTTCCCAGGGTCAAGAATGTCTACCAACAATACCAGCCACGTGGATTCGAAATCCTTGGTATTAGCCTCGACAAGGACAAGGAGGCCCTGGACAAGATGTTAGCTGATCGAAATATTTCCTGGCCCCAGTTCTTTGACGGCAATGGTTGGAAAAACAAGCTGGCCGTACAAATGGATGTTCACCGCATCCCCTTTGCAGTACTGGTCGATGCGGAGGGGATCGTACGCTATGTCAACGTTCGTGGCCCTGCCGTCGAACGCCTGGTCAAGCAACTGGTCGAATCCCAGGCACCCGGGAAAAAGACCAGCGCTATTGAGAACGAGGATGCTCCCAGACGTCGAATCGGTCGCCTGAGGCGGGGACGCCGCGGTGCTGAGAATCTCCAGCGCTAGTCAACATGTACCAAGCCATGCCCCCCTATTAAAAAAAGGGCAGAACGACGCAAAGCGTTGTCCTGCCCTTTTGCAATTCATCTCAAGGATCATTTGCCAGGAGGTGGTTTACTTGAATAAACCAGTGGCATCCTTGACGATCGCGTCAACCTTCTTCTTGTCCAGCTTGCCAGCTGCCACGGCGTGGTTGCTAACAATGCGGCGGCCCTTGTAAAGCATCACGGTTAATTCCGCTTGCTCACTGACCTTGAAAGAAGGAGGACCATTGAAGGAGGGTCGTGGCACCACGAGGGCAATATTCTTGACCTTGTGTTGCTTACCAAACTTCTTGGCACTCGTGATCACATCATCCGTCTCTTCACCAAGGAAATTAACCACGGAAGCGGCTTTATTTCCCTTGTTTGCGCCTACGATCTTGTCGAGCTGCTTGACCAAACTGGCCAAGTTGTCGTCCATCTTGCGTGCGAAGATGAAAACGACTGGGCGGCTGCCCAGCACTCACGTGTAGCACAAGTTGCGACCGACTGCGATACCATCCACGATACCGCCACATTTTTCCCCGGTGTAGGTGACGATCGGGTCGCCTACCTGGAGACCGCTCTTGATGTCAGCGGCGTTCACTGCGGACGCGGCCAACACCAGGACTGCGAGCACTCCTGTCATTGCTGGAATTCTCATGGTCTGTGTCTTTTCCTCCGTAACAAAAACAATTCCTGTCGAAACCAAAAAGCCTCGACAATAAACCTCATCTGATCTCTGTATCGTCCCATAAGAACCTGGAGATTTCAACAGTAGCCAAGACAAACCGGCGAAAATGTGAAACACGCCATTTCACACGATCGCCATACTATTCGTCCAGCACACCATGTTCTCGACAGATTTCGACCACCCGTTTCAGGGGAATTGCTTCCAATTCCCGCCCACGAAAACCACGCGTGGTCGTGGCCATGAAGATACTGTTAAGCACAGCTTCCTCGGTGGCTTCCTTGACTGCCTGGAAGAGCGGTGAGAGGGCATCGTCACGTAACCGTGGACGTTGCTCGACCGAATCCTTGCCCTCATGCCGGGTTCGCAAACCTGGTTCACTGCTGAAACTAATCACGTAATCACCGCTTCCATGCGTCATCGGGGATCCCACCGCAGCCAGTCCCAACAAGGCGCGCTTACCCAATCTTCCCAGTTGACGGGCATCGACCGGAGCACTCGTGGCTACCACGACCATGCAGGAACCACGATCCTTGTCACGCTCACCTGGCGCGATTTCCTTGAGATAATAACGTCCCAGTTTTCGACCCACGGGAGCTCCGTTAACCGACAGGATTCCGTTGAAATTTGTCTGCACGAGGACGCCAACGGTGTAGCCCCCAATGGTTCCTGGCAACTGCCGCGAGGCAGTCCCTATGCCCCCCTTCCAACCCATGCAACGTGTTCCCGTGCCGGCACCTACACAACCTTCCGCAACAGCACCGGTACGGGCATCGGAAATCGCCTTGACGACATCCGGTCCGGTCACACGCTGTGCTCGAATATCGTTGAGATAGCCGTCATTACATTCCCCCACGACCGGATTGATGGAACGCACCTGTTCATTGCCGGGCTGTTTCAACATATGGGCAACCACCGCGTCAGCAGCCATGAACGTACTCAGCGTGTTGGTCAGGATAATTGGTGATTCCAGGACCCCCAGCTCTCGTACCTGGGTCACTCCCACCAATTTCCCAAACCCATTGCCCACGACCACGGCTGCCGGCACCTTTTGCTGGAAAATACTGTCGCCGTGAGGAAGAACCGCCGTTACCCCGGTACGAACCCCCTTCCCTTCGACCAGCGTACGGTGCCCCACCCGTACCCCGGGAACGTCCGTGATCGCGTTTAACGGGCCGGCGGGTAAAACACCAACGGTGATCCCCAACTCTCGACATCGCTGCCTTGGCTTCTCCATCGGTTTACTCCTGGTCCCGGGTTCGGCTGCACCCCCGAGGGTGGCCACCGAAACCAGCATGGCGGCAATCATTTTCCTGGCTGGCAAGCCGTATCCCCAAAAAAACATGCGTGTCATGCGATTCTACCTATATTCCAACCTGTTCTCAGATATTGCCTAGAAGCTACCACACCCACAGGCAACCTGCCACAATCCGTGGCCTCTCCCCTGTCTACTCTCCATCACGCGACCAGCTTTTTCTGTTACAATAACTCGTGAACCTGGTATGCGAGATGGGAAATCATTCACTTGCTCTTGCTTCCGGGAAACCAGCCACGTTATAAGTAGCACTCCCATTGCTAATAACCAATCCTCTTTAAACCTGTTCCAAACAAGGAAGACCATCATGCGTTTTTTGTTTGCCGCGTTGGCATGCCTCACGCTCGCCGTGGGTTGCCAGCCATCACCATCCAACAACACACCGGGCAACAGCACCACTGCTGGCACGGTCAGTGCTAACCAGGTTTCATTTGCTGTCTCAGGCGTCACGTGAGCGGGTTGCGCTTCAAGTGTCCGTGGGGCACTTTCCGAACTAACAGGCGTGACCGATGTAACCGTTGACGTGGCCAGCAGAACCGCCACCTGTTCTGTTGATCCTGAAACATTTGACCAACAGGCAGCACTCAACGTGCTGAAAGAAAAAGGATTTCCCGGCACGGTCAAGTAATGCGACCGTGATCCTTGAGAATACTCTTGAGGTCGGTTTCAATCCAGTAAAGCCGTCATGTTAAACGCATGACGGCTTTTTTTGCGCATTGCTGGCAGCCACGTGCCAGGTTGCTCTCTATTTCTCTGGTGATGGTAATCCACGCCGCATGGCCTGCAGCAGGGATTGAGATCCCTCGGCATCCTTGCTCAAGTCCCAGGCCATCAGGCCACCCAGTTTTTGAGACCGCACGTATTTCGCTTTCCAACCCACGGATTCTACGTCCTCGTACGTAATCATGGTCCGTTTTACGGGATCATAAAGCCAGGGCACCCGGGCCTGTGGATGCCTGTGTCGAATCTCCGGGCGGACATGGTTGGCCACCAGGTCTCGATACTCGTAGATCCCTCCCTCACGTGTCCCGCGTGGGACACCCTGGTAAGTGGCAAACAACCCGTGATCAGCAGGTGCCACTCCTGTCCACCCCCGTCCATAAACCGGCACGCCCACCACGATTTTTCCAGCCGGCACACCCGCTTTCAAGTAACCATTAACTGCAGACACAACATTCAACTGGGGATCTTCGCCAGGTGCACCGGTAGCCGCCAGGGCGGCGTTAAATCCTGTCCGCGAACTCCAGGGACCAGCAAAGTCATAGGCCATCAGGTTAAACCAGTCCAAGAACGTACTCAGCTTCCCCAGTTCGAGATGACGATAGTGAGCTGCCGCAGCCGAGGTAGCCGCAGTCATCAGATAAGGTCGACGATCCTGCCTGCCACGCGCGTCAAACTGTTTCCTGAGTTCAGCCACCAGCAAGGTATAGTTCACTTTATCTGCCGGACGCTTCTTGTTCCCGGCAAGCCCGCCCTCCACTGGATATTCCCAGTCAATATCAAGTCCATCGAACCCATAACGCGACACCAGTGCAACACAGGACCTGGAAAACTTCTGCCGCGATGCTGCCGTCAACGCCACATCAGAAAACTTCCCCGACCAGCTCCACCCGCCAACTGCCAGCAGCGTCTTCAAGTGAGGATTGCGTTTCTTCAATTGCAACAACTGTCCAAAACCGCCGTGGAACGAAGTGTTATTGCCAGCCCCGGGAAATCGTTTTTGAACATCCGCAAAGAGATCACCCAGCACCAGTTCTCCGTCGGCAGAAATATTGGCAAACGCATACACCACGTGAGTCAGGTTCTGGGCAGGAATGCGAGATACCTGGTAATTCGCCGCATAGGTGCCCCAGGACGGATAATAACCGACGATTTTCCACCCGGAGCCGGGCGGCTGCGCCTCAACCGTGGTCACCAGGGTCCCCAGGACCAGGACAATCATCCAGCCTACTTGCGGTCGTACCATGCTCGTTCCCTTCCATTGTTTATTGCGTGGTTTCATCACCTGCTCCTAACCGACTGACTTCGTCTTCTCCGGGCAATCCAAATGAATGAAGCGTTCCCGTATATTTCCGACCCAGGAAAAGAATACTGCCCGTTCCCACGTAGACACGACCGCGAGAAACCGAGGGGCCCGTCCAGAGCGTATCCAGTTGAATTTCCTTTAACACCCGTCCGGTGGAAGCTTCCACGGCAACGAGGCGGTGGCTGGCCGTGGTCGTAAAATAAACCACCCCTGCTGCCACGGCGATGCCAGCGGCTACGGGGTCTCCCGCCTGGGCTGGCGTTCCTGGAGCAGGCCGTTCATGTCGCCAGAATTCCTGGCTGGCATCCAGGTGCAGGGATACCACGCGCCCTGCGGTGGGAACTCCATGTCCCATGCGCAGGAAATCAATTCCATTCGTAAAAACCCGTTTTCCATCCGTTGCACAACCTGTTTGGATTCCACCAATCGGGCTCGGTAATGCAATGACCCGTGGATCCGGGGGAGGATCCAGCGGGTATTTCGGTTTACCGCGGTAGATCGGAGTCTGGTTCACCAATTGACCATCGTCTGAACGCAGCACGTAGTACCCGCCGTTCTTGCACCCCACTCCCACGACAAGCACGTCCTGGCCTTGCACCTGGATCGTATAGATCTTGGGAGTATCGCCAATCGACATGTCCTTGTAGCGGTTCGTTTTCGAGTCGTAACTGGACATCGCGTAGTTAAAGATATCACCCCGGTTGATCTGCTTCACCCATTTCTCTTTACCGCTGGAAGCGTCCAGGGCAATCACGGCACTGGAATACTTGTTGTATAGGCGGGGATCCTCAGGAGTTGGTTGACGTGGTGAGTTATGCACGTCGGTACCAAAGAAAATCGTACTGGTTCCGGCATGGTAAGACGGAGTGGACCAGACGGAACTGGTCGACGGACCGTGCGTGAAAGTGTGCTCCCCCTTAGCATCGCTGATCACGACGGGCTGATCAAACCGAACGGGTCGCGGACCCACGTCATATTTCCAGGCTATGTTTCCCGTGGCTGGTTCAAAGGCCAGGACAAAGCCGCGTCCGCTACAACATGCGTAACTGGGATCAAGTGCCTGGCCATGTTCAAAACCGCCCCCGCCCACGACCACCCTCCCCTGGACCAGGATCGGAGACGACATGAAAGTATTAGCTACATGGGCACCAGGAAATCCTTGCGCACGGGAATCTACTTTCCACAATTCCTCTCCCGTGAAACGGTCCAGGGCATAAAACACACCGGCCACATCACCAAAGAAAACCCGCTTGTCCGTCACCAATGCGGATCCCAGGATGCCGCGTTCGGCCGCAATCCGGTTGGCGACCATCTCCCTGATCGGATTACGCAGCGTCAATCCCTGCCGAGAAACCCCGTAAGGGCGATAAATCCAGGCAGGCTGTCCATTCGGCTTGAGCTTGTAGAAAGCCGGGTAAGTGGCCGTGCCAAAGTAGACATGACCATTCACCACGGTGGGCGTGGCATGAATGACACCCACCTTGCCGCGACTCTTGCGACCCGGAAATCGCCACTTTTCCACCAGTTCCGGAACACGTTTGGGAACCAGCGTCTCCTCACCCCGGTTATAGCGACTGCCCATGACATCATAGTTGTACATGGACCAGTCTTTATGGTCGGTTGCTAACGTCGGTGGGCTCTCCGCATGGACAGGCAATCGAGGAAAAACGCCGTCCCCCAAACCAGCCAGCACGAACACTAACAGTACCCAACGGTCCATCGTCCAGTCACTCCAGGCTCCGATTTTCATCACCGTTCCCACGTACCCGCCCAGGCACGAGAATCTGTTCAGGAAATATCATAAACCCTTACCAGAACGCTGGAAACCGGCAAGACGACTGGAAACGAACCAGCCACCACCACCGCCAGGAGGGGGTGAAACCGGGATTCACCGGAATCTCTCGTTCCCGTGAGATACACTCTTTATTTGCCTCTGCTGTAGTCGAAACCTATACTGGAACCATGGTGTGGGAACCTGCTGCCGGTGAAACGGAATGATAATCCGTCCTGCCGTGAATCATGAGCCTGCCAAGGTCTCGTCGCGAGGCCCATGATTCGCCCTCGCTGTTTTGATTGATTCAAGGAGTCACGTTCCATGTTTCGAAATAACATCCTGTTCTGCGTCCTACTGCTCTGCGTCGTCATGGCCTTACCCCGGCCAGGCATTTCAACAGGTGATGATACAGTCAGCAACGCCGTTTCCTCGACCCGCAAGGCGAAGCCAGACGTCTCCAAGATTTACGGAAAGATCCAGATCGTCAACTCGTTTCCGGACTACAAGGTGCAGATCGTGAATTCCTTTCCGGACCTCAAGGTCCAGGTGGTCAATTCCTTCCCGGACAAGGCTGGCAAATGGCAAATCGTAAATTCGTTTCCTGACTACAAGATCCAGATCGTCAACTCGTTTCCTGACTTCAAGGTTCAGTACGTCAATTCGTTCCCTGGAGTGCCCTAGTCCGGGACGCTGTTCGTGAACGACCTGCTTGCCATCTCCGAAAAACCTCGTATCGGCGTTTCCGCCTGCCTGGCCGGAGAAGCGGTTCGCTACGATGGTAATCATCAGCAACACCGACAGGTGGTTGGCCCACTGGCAGAGTTGTTCGAATTAATACCGATCTGTCCCGAGGTCGAGATCGGCCTGGGAATTCCCCGGGAACCGATCCAACTGGAACAAGCCGGAACCGTCACCCGCCTCGTGGCTATCGAATCGCGAACTGACCACACGGGCCCCATGCAGGAATTTTCCCAACGCACTGCGTTCCAACTGGAAGCCTGGCAGGCCTGTGGCTATGTCTTGAAAAGCAAGTCGCCCTCGTGTGGCCTGGAACGCGTGAAACGATTTGACGAAACCGGTACGTTTGAACGTGATGGCCAGGGAATCTTTGCCGCGGGATTACAGCAACATGTACCGGGACTACCCCTGGTCGAGGAAGCGGCCCTGGAAGAGAACTCCACTCGTCAGCATTTCATCGCACAGGTAGAAGCGTTTCACCGCTTGCGAGCCTGCCTGGCTGCCCCCTGGGATGCCGCCGACATGCTCAATTTTCACGTGGCACATCGTCAACTCCTGGAATCGCACCACGCCATCGGATACCAACAACTGGAAACACACGTCGCCCGTATCGGCGAACAGAAGCCTGGACCATTCCGAGCACGCTACCGCCAGCAATTCCTGGAGATCATGGGGCATCCCGTCGAGCCCAGGTCGGCAAGCTAGTTATCTGTCGACAATCTAGCTATCTACTGATGCGCCCGCTGTCTTGCGTTCTGCATCCAGCATCTTGCCTTCATTCAATATCTTCTCGGGCACGGGGGTCAGATCCCAGACCAGACCACACCAAGACATGAGTACCAGGATGTAATAGGTGATATCCAACTCCCACCAGTAGAAGCCCTGTCGCACTGAGGACTGGTAACGGTGATGGTTGTTATGCCACCCTTCTCCAAAGGTAATCAGCGCCAGGAACCAGTTGTTACGACTCTGGTCCTTGGTATTGAAACGTCGCTTACCAAACACGTGTGCGAGCGAATTAATGGAATAAGTAAAGTGATAACAGATCAGCGTAGACACCACGAAACCCCAAACCAGCATCTGCCACCGGTTGGTCTCCAGTGCAGGCCATTGTTCCAGGAAGAATCCCAACAGGAACATACACACGCCCAGGATCACAGGGGCCAGGTAATCAAAGCGATCCAGGAACTTTAGTTCCGGAAACTTTTGCAGTTCACCTGCACCATCCCTGGAAAAGTAAAAATTTTCATCCGTCATGAACCATCCCATGTGGCTATACAGGAAACTATGAGTGATCGGGGAATGGACATCGTATTCATCATCCGAATGCAGGTGATGATGACGGTGATGAGCTGCCCACCAGATAGGACCTTTTTGGACCGACATGTTCCCGATGAAAGCCCATACGAACTGGAACCAACGGCTAGTTTTAAATGAACGATGGGAAAAGTAGCGGTGGTAAAAACCGGTAATGGCAAACGTGCGCAGCAAGAGCATGAAAACGGCCGCTCCCACGGCAGTCCAGCTCCAGCCGACCAGGAACACGGTCAACACGGCAGCGTGCAGTGCCAGAAAAGGTCCACATCGCAACCACTCGATCTTATGCTGACCTGGAGCTTCACCCTTCGACCCTGCCGATTTTGCAGATTCACCAGTCGGCTCAACGATCACCGGTACAGCGGCGCTGTCGGCAACGGGAAATTCATGTTCTGTTAATTCGTTCGCCATGGACAATAACTATTCTCACCTAACATGAATCAAGCTGGGTTTACTAACTGAACTGCAAATCGACACGGATATCACTCGAAAGTCAGACCGGAAAATTAACACGAAACGTTATTAATCCTACACAGTCTAGGAGGTTAACTAGCAAACAAAAATAGCAGTTACCCCCCTCCATCATTCTTTCAATTCTAACTTATATCGGACCGTAACCGCAATCCGATGCCCTGCAGCGTTCTGTCCTGTCCAAGAGCTTTCAAAACAACGTTACAGGCAGTTTACGCACCATTCGTTATTCGCCAATGAAACATTTACCCTTTTCATTCACTGATCCGCTTGGATTGCCGTATCTAATCATCCATGGTCTAAACAAAAATCAGCAGCAGGCACCTGGTCAAACCAATCGTTTAGCAAAGATCCAACCATGCGAATTATCCAGTTTGTGAACGAGAAAAACCAACCACGCGTCGGAATTCATGCGGGTGAACAGGTCCTGGACCTGACCGCGATACAACCTGAGTGGAATTCAACCTACCAGGTTTTTCAACAGGCCCATCGCAACCAGGTCACCCTTACCGAACTGCTCGAGGATCTACGGGCCGGTGTAGTTTGCCCTTTCACGTTTCAACAACTATGGGAAGCGAGTCCCGGGGCCGGCCAACCTTACCTGCTCCCCCCTTTAACTCACCAGGATCCATACCGCGTGTGGATCACCGGAACCGGCCTCACCCACACCGGCAGCATGCAATCCCGCGACCAGATGCATGGTGGGCAACAGGCAACAAAAAACGAACCGGAAACGGACTCGGCCCGCATGTTTGCCATGGGACTGGCCGGCGGGCAGCCTGAGCCCGGAAAACGCGGCACCGCGCCGGAATGGTTCTACAAGGGAAACGGGCTGGTCCTGCGTGGCCATCATGAAGCACTCGACATCCCGGCCTTTGCTCGAGATGGGGGTGAAGAGCCGGAACTGGTCGGCTGTTATATCATCGACCCGGACGGCATCCCATGTCGTCTTGGTTTCGCACTGGGTAACGAATGGTCTGACCATGCCACCGAGACCATCAACTACCTCTACCTGGCTCCCTCGAAGCTGCGCAGCTGCTCGGTGGGACCGGAACTCAACCTGGATTTTCAATTCGATGACCTGACCCTGCGTTGCCTGGTGGAACGCGAGGCCGAGGTGCTTTATGACAGTGGCCAACTCAAGAGCGGCGAACAGTTCATGTGCCATTCCCTGGCAAACTGCGAGGATCATCATTTCAAGTATCCCCAGCATCGGCAGCCCGGTGATGTCCACCTGCATTACTTCGGTACCAGCAAGCTCAGTCATAGTACGCGAGACTGGACCTACGAACCGGGCGATGTGATCCGCGTGGAAGCCGATGCCTTCAGCAGTCCACTGGTCAACCATGTTGCCGCTGCGGCTGCCGAAGCGGCCGAGCCGATCATGGTCAAACGCAGTTAGTCTCTCCCAGGGTCCGTTGGCAGCTTTCTCAACAGGATGTCCAGATTGGTCCGCGACGGGAGTAGTGAACCTAAGACTGCAGCAGGAAAACTTATTGCCATGGTCGGGGTTTACTGATGAAACTGCGATGAAATTACACAGGAAACGTACCGGGTCATCTAGAAATCTCCTGGCGGTTTGAGCAAGCTCAATCCTGATGCAGAGCCATCTTGAAACTGGTACAATGACCCCCAAGCAAGTCCACGAATCTCTATCACATTCTCACCTCATCGATAGGCTTTACGGAATGAACCGATACCTTCGCAGCCTCACCTTTCTCCTAGTGACAAGCTTACTCTTCTCGGCAGGATGTCAAAACGACACACCATCGACACCGCCGAAACCCGAGGCACCCGAGGAGACCGCAACCAAACCCGCCAAGCCGGAGGCGGTCGACAGCAACGAAAAACCACAAGACACCTCGGCTCCATCCACAGCCACGTCCACAGATCCAACTGCTGATACCGCCAAGCTCACCCTCGATGACATCTTTTCAGGGGATCACGTGATCGACGTACAGATCACCGTACCCCAGAAGGACTGGGACACCATTCGTTTCCAGTCACGCAATATCATGACGGCTCTTCAGCCGCAGCGTCAATTCGAGCCTGTTGACGGTCCCTACACCTACGTCAACGCCAAGGTAACGATTGACGGAGTAGAATTCCCCAACGTTGGCCTGCGCAAGAAAGGTTTTATCGGTTCGCAAAGCTCCACGCGACCGTCGCTAAAAGTGAAGCTTGACTACGTCGACAAGAAAGCAAATATCGAGGGATTGGAAACGCTGACCTTCAATAACAACCAGCAGGACATCAGCCACATGAGCCAGTTCATGAGCTATGCCTTCTTCAATGCCGTGGGGTCACCTGCTTCCCGTTGTGCCTTGGCCAAGATCACCATCAATGGCACGAGCCTGGGAATCTATTCCCACGTGGAATCGGTGCGAAAACACCTGTTCGAACGCGAGTTTGGCACTGACAAGGGCACGCTCTATGAAGGAACGGTCGTTGATTTCTTTCCCGACTGGGAAGGCAGCTTTGAAAATAAGTTTGGCAAGGACAAGAAAGCCCGCAAGAAGATCGTGGAACTGATCAACGTGCTGGAGGGCAAGGAAGGTAACAAAATACTGACCAGCGCCGCTGCCGGGCGTGCCTGGGTTCCTGTAAACGCCCCGGACCAGGGAGACGAAAACCTGGCTGCCTATCCTGGCAACACGGACGAAGGCGATACCCATTTGCAACAAGTGACCGCGAAGATCGCTGCTATCAAGAAGATTCTCAATACGCCAACGCCCGCCTTGGCCGCATCCCAGGCGAAGTGGGAGCAAGAGGCCGTGCGGGACCGGATCGCCATGACCCCCTGGTCCATGACCGGCCCCTTCCAACTCGCGAGTTTCGACCAGGCTTACGACCAGGCCTTGCCGCCCGAGAAAAAGATCGATCTCGAGAGTGGCTACGACTGGGGGGACAACACCCTGACATGGATCCAACCACAAAAGCTTGTCGACGGTCAACCATTTCGCCTGGGCGGGCAACCCAATGCGGCCAGGTATTTCTTCCGTACGATTACCTCGCTGACCCCCAGGAAACTTGCGGTCTCGCTCGGCAGCGACGATGCTCTCAAGGTCTGGATCAACGGTAAACTTCAGTTCGAGAACAAGACCCAACGTGGCATTGACCAGGACCGTGACGAGACCGAGTTGAATCTGGTCGCCGGCGAAAACCAGCTGCTGATCAAGATCGTTAATGGCGCCGGGGAATCTGGTTTTTTCTTCCAGACCCAGGATGAATCAATGCCAGCCGCGCTACTGGCTGCACTAAAAATACCGCTTGCTGATCGAGAGGCTTCCCAGAAAACACTTGTCGATGATTACTTTTTCAAGATTGCCCCTGAACTGCAAGCTGCTCGCGACCAGTTAGCCGCGACAACACGGCAATACTACGAACGCTGGACCAAAACTGATTTCGATGACTCCAGCTGGACCGCCGGGAAAAATGGTGCCGGCATTGAAATGCAACAGGGATACCAGGATCTTATCGATCCTTCCTTCAATTTTGCTGATGCGATGCATCAAAAAAATGCCTCCCTCTACCTGAGGTTTCCTTTTGAAATTGCTGACCTGGACCAGGTCAGTGACAAGGCCGCCTTGAACCTGAGAGTAAAATACGACGATGGCTTCGTCGCCTTTCTCAATGGCCACCAGGTTGCATCTGCCAATGCTCCTGCGATCCCTCGCTGGAATTCCGAGGCCACGCAGGGACACGATGATCCTGCGGCAATGCAGTTCGAGATCTTTGATATCTCGAAATTCCGTGACAAGCTCCAGCAGGGGAAAAACGTCCTGGCAATTCATGCCATGAATGTCGCCGCAACCAGTACCGATATGTTGATGGTAGCCGAGATCGAGACCAATGACTTTGACTACGAGCAGGCTATCGGTGAACTGGTTGACCTGGATGCGTTCTACAAGTTCTGGGCCGTCGAGGGATTGCTTGGCTTCTGGGATGGATATTCCGGCAACCGCAATAACTTCTTCATTTACCTGAACCCAGAGACCGACAAGTTTCACTTCCTTCCCTGGGGAGCAGATGCCTTGTTTGAAAAGTTCAGTAAGCTGCGTGTCGATCGCCGCGCACCCGTGTCCGTGAAAACCATGGGCCGTATCGCGCATCGACTCTACCAGTTGCCGGCGTCGCGAGAACGCTATGCCAAGACCATGCAGGACCTGCTGGATAACCACTGGGACGAGGAAGCCTTGCTGGCGGAGGTGGATCGAGCCCAGGCCATGATCAAACCTCATTTGACATCCGCCCAGCAAAAGGCACTGCCTCGAGGTGAAATTCGCAGATTCATCCCGACCCGCCGAGCCGATGTTCTCAAGGAAATTAGTGGGGACATGCCCCTCTGGGCGAGCGCGCCGGGGCCACCACCCGTGATCGGAGGTCCCAGGAACAACAACACTAACAACCTCTGGATGGCCGCCAGGAAAGGAAACCTGGGATTGGTCAAGCGACAACTCGGTAGACAAAATGTCAATAGTCGCGACAAGGACGGACAGACTGCCTTGAACCAGGCTACCCTCGCTGGACACGAGGAGATCGTTGCCTTCCTGTTGGAAAAAGGTGCCCAGGTCAATGCCCGGGACAAAGATGGTAATACCGCCCTGCATACAGCCGCCTTCCTGGGCCGACTCGAAATCGCACAACTGCTGGTCGCCCAGGGGGCCAACGTTAATCTCAAGAATACCGAGGGAGCGACCCCGCTGGCCAACGCTGCAGGCCCCTGGAATGAACAAGTCGAGGGGATCGTCCAGTTCCTCACCAGCGCGTTGCAAATCAAGATCGACCAGGATCGCATGAAAGCCGGACGCCCCAAGGTAGCCGAATTTCTACGCAGCAAGGGTGGCAAACTGGCAGCCAATCTGCCCGCCAATGGCGACGGGCTGGAAATCTGGCAAGCCACCAGCACCGGAGACCTTGAACTACTCAAAAAAGTACTCACGGAAGGCACGAATATCAACGTTCGAGCTGATGACGGTGCGACCCCCCTGATTAATGCCACGGTGGCTAGTCAACTGGAAGCGGTTGCGTTGCTCGTCGAGAAGGGCGCAAACGTGAACGCACTTACAAACGACCGAAACTCCTCGCTCCATGCAGCAGCCTTCATCGGCAACCTGGAAATCGTCCAATTACTGGTCGCTTCCAAGGCAAATCTCAACGTGCGTAACCAGGAGGGCCAGACTCCGCTCGACAGTGCCTCCGGTCCGTGGAACGAGGAACTACAGGAAACCGTGAAATATCTCAACGAACTCCTGGGAATCACGATCGATGAAGCTGCTATGAAAACCGGCCGACCGAAAGTAGCTGAGTTCCTCTCCAGCAAGGGTGGCAAATCAGCCAGTGATCTCCCTCAACGACCGGGACGACCGAGACCGGGTGGAGCGGCGCAAGGTGACCTCTGGACGGCAGCCAGGACAGGAAACATTGCCGCTCTCAACCAGCATATTTCCAAGAAAGCGGACCTCAATGCCCAGGATGCCCGCATGGGCCTTACGCCCCTTGCCCTGGCAAGTATGGGGGGACACGTGGAAGCGGCCAAGCTGATCATCAGCAAGGGTGGTGAAGTGAATGCCAAGAACAAGGACGGCAGTGTTCCCCTGCACGGTGCCTCGTTCCTCGGTCGCGTTGACATCGTCAAACTACTGCTCGAGAACACGGCCAACGTGAATCTTAAGAATGCGATGGGAGAAACACCCCTGGACTCCGCAGCTGCGGAATGGAATGCCCAGATACAGGGAATCGTCCAGTTCGTGGGAACCATCCTGCAAATCAAGGTGGATGCAAACGAGGTCAAGGCAGGACGCCCGCAGGTTGCTGAACTGCTTCGCCAGAACGGCGGCAAGACCAAGGATCAGCTCGACTAGGCCCGGTAATGTTTCGTCACCACGAAATACCCGCGGCCCCTGTCCAGGCAAAAGATACGCGTTCCGCCACGGTTACTCTTGCAAGTAGAGCCAGACAAATCCCGTGCTCTGCTGGGTCATGAACTCACTGCGCTGACGATACAACTCCGTGTATCGTTTGCTGGCAGCCTGTTGCGCTTGCTTGTCCAGCTTCTTGTCACGCAACTTGGCCAGCGCCTCGTTCAATTCTTTCTGCCAACTGGCCATTCGCCTGGTACTCTCCTCTTCACTCAATCCCCTGGCAGGCGATCGCAGGGAAACACTGTCACCAACGAGAATGTCCAGCTTGCCATCGGTATTCACATCATCCACCCAGATGCGTGTCGATCGCGTCGGTCCGAGCAGTTCTGTTTCCCGCAGAAATGAACCGGTGCTGACCGATTTCCCCGTCGCAATCAGGGTCTTGAATCCCTTGAAGACCGGCCGTTTCTGGCCAGCCACGCCATGATTCTCTGCCCACTGAACCCCTCCCTGGCTCGAACCGCTGAGCAGATCCAGGTCACCATCCCCGTCCCAGTCAACCACGAAAGGATCACTGTGAGCACCGGCAATTTTCAGGGGCTTGTTCTGGTCGGTCTTGATCAACTCGGCCGCGGGTTGAAATTTACCCTTGCCCATACCCTTGAAGAGATAAAAACTACCCGCAAAATTGCCAACCACCAGGTCCAGGTCGCCATCCGCATCCCAGTCGACAGCCGTCGGACGGGTACAGATCTTCTCCGTCAGGTACTCTCCCTGCGTGACCAGTGAACCCAGCGCTTTCCACGTCGCCTTATCCACGATGCCATCGGCGGGCAGTTTATTCTGTTGCTGGAACTTGACTACTTCCTTCTTGGTCTTGGGACCAAAGTCACCATCGGTCAGCAGAGACGGTGAGAGTTTCAGACGGTCATTGAGAGTCCGCTGCAGGTCCCCTACCAGTTGACCGCGATCTCCCTCTTTCAGCCTGGTCAACGCAGGTTGATCTCGCCGCGGTGTCTGGACCAACAAGGGCTGCCGGTCGGTGCCGGTCAACGCCACGGCCTTTTTGAATCGCCCCCCGGATTCTCCCCAGAGGACCTGGAAAAGGCCTGCCATGCCCCCCTCGTAACGAGAATACGAACCGGAAAGAATGTCCTGGTAACCATCGCCATTAAGATCCACAAACTGTGGAGTGGAACTGGTGCATCACCAGACACCCGGAACCTCGGCGACCTGGCCTTCTGCTTTCAACCACTGGCCAGCAGCAAGCTTGTTTCCACCAAGATTTCGGTAAACCCGGATCTTGCCATTATTAAACTGCCCCACGAGCAGATCTTTTTTCCCGTCACCATCAACGTCCGCCCAACAGGGTGCGGCATAACCGGGACTTTCCACGCGTACTGCCTGTCCTCCACCGGACAAGCGAACCGGCGCAGCAAATTCCGCTGCCTCGGTAACCGTGACACCTGTCAACACGAGCACACTGAGAAACAATCGCGTCATGGTCCAGTGACCTCCGTTCATCATTCAGGAATTCGCAACCAGCTAACTCTTGAGTATACGAAGCCAGCCCCGCTATCGTCAAATTACAACCGGCACATCAGGGATCCTGTGGAGGCACCAACTGCTTAAAATCAATCCGACGATCTATCATGCTGCGGGATGTCGGCAAACTGCCATCATGCGAGGTAATCACGATACAATTCTTCGTGTTCACTGCCTCGAATACCTGCTCATAGCCGGTCACCATCGTGAGCAGGGCATTCAGGTAACAACTGCCATGTTTTTGCACGATGACCTTGGCCACGTATTCACAGTAACAGCCAATGATATCATTGCTGATCCCCAACTGCGCATCCTTGAGCCGACCCGGCGGAACATCAAACTCATAGCCTACTTGATCACTCTCCAACACCTGGCCATAGAACATGTTCCCCGTCCCCATGCAACGCACAGCAACCTGGCAGGTACTGATCCGACCACCCATGATCGAATTAGAGTTCGCTGCCTGGTATTGATTCTGTTCGTCGAAGGTAAAATTAAACCCGGTGCAACCGTTGGTTTTCAGGTTCGCAGTACCTGCCACGTGACAGGCCGTGAACAGGTTGTAGTAGGGAGATACCATGTTACCTGGTCCATAAAACCCGGATGTTTTTTCTGCCCGCAGGTGCATATGCAAATCGTCAAAGCGGCTGTAGCTCATCCCCCGCAGATCCACCCCGTAGGCACCCTCGGTATGCACCTCGATATTGAAACGTGCCAGGTGAAATGCCTGGCCTCGTGTCGGCTGATCTGACTGCAGGCAACCGGTTCCGGCAGGACCATCGTAATGGATCACGGACAAAAGCCCGTCACCGATGAGTGCCACACCCTGGTGCAGCTTCAAGGGTTGTTTCACCCGATAGGTACCCGTGGGAACAAGTACCGTACCACCGGCAACCGCCACATCGATCGCGGCCTGCATCTGCTGGGTCACGTCCGTGCCATCTCCTCGTGCACCAAACCAGCGAACACTGACTGCGCCCGAATACATGCGATGCCAATAGCCCGTCTTGGATTCACGGCTGCTGATCACCGTACCGTTATTGGCAACGGCTGCCCCCTCGGTCCAGCGAAATAATCCTTCGCCACCGTCCCCGGGGTGTGCATGCCCGGCCAACTGAACATACTCGGCAGAACCGGGCATGATGCCTTGCAACTCATCAACATCGTCAACGACAAAGATATGTTCCATGGAACCACCATCCTCAATTTGGATCTGCGACAGAGGACCTTGCTACTTGGTCAAAAACACTTCACTCTGCACGACCAGGTGAACCAGGTCACGCAAGCGATACCCTTGCGGGCTCATTTTCTCCACGATGCGATTCACCTCTCCACGATCAATCGGTTCCAGTACGCGACCGCTGGAGTATGCCAGCAATTTCTCTGCAAGACAGCGGGCCACGTCGTTTTCCCGGCCCAGCAGCATTTTCTTGAAAGCCACGATATCTGCCACCTGTTCTCCATTGGTCATCGTGGCCGAGGCATTAATCTCTCCGCCGCCCTTTGGATACCTGTCACGCCAGCGACCAATGGGATCGAAATTTTCGAAGGCAAATCCCAGCGGATCAATCTTGCGATGACAACGATTGCAGGCTGCCTGTTCTCGATGCACCGCCAGTTGCTCGCGAATCGTCTTTGCCTTGCGAAGGTCCGGCGAAAGCGGTTCAACATCGGGTGGTGGTGGCGATGGTGGCATACCCAGGACATTCTCCAGCAGCCAGACACCTCTCACCACGGGTGACGTATCCACTCCATTGGCCGTGGCCGTCATCACGCTGGGCTGTGTCAGGATCCCACCTCGACGTGGATCACTCGTCGCAACCTTACGCAACGAATCACCCTTGATATCATCGCGTCCGTAAAAGACGTTCCCGATCGACTCGTTCATGAATGTATAATCCGAGTCGATCAACGACCGAACGGGACCGTTCGCCTGCAACAGGTCCGCGAAGTAGGCTCCTGTTTGTGCGATAATCTGCGGTTCCATTTTACGATCCCAGTAAATACGAAAGGGACCATTCAGTTCCGGGGGACTGTCCGCTATCTTGTCCAGTCGTAACCATCGCTCCGTGAAATGATGGGTGAAGGCATGGATCCTTGGATCGTCCAGCATGCGATTCACTTGCTGCTTTAACACGGCCGCATCTCGCAACTTACCAGCCCGGGCCAGGTCCAGCAGTTGCTGGTCTGGCATCGAAGACCAGAGAAAGTAACTCAGGCGTGAGGCCACCTGGAAATCATTAAGTCGACCTGGCTCTTCCCTGAGATATAGAAAATCGGGTGAACAAAGCATGGCCGTGTAACCTACCTGCATGGCCTTGATGGCCTGGGCCGTTTTCGCATCGACGTTGACCGGTTTTTTGGCGGTCGCATTACCCACTGTCAGGGGAGCATCACGAAACCCAGGACCACTCCAGGAGGCCCGCAGGCTGTTTGGCTTTCCATAGGCAAAATACTCCACACGAATCCCGTGGTCACCTGCTGCCAGACGGATTTTCCCCTTCCGTGTGGATGCTCCGTGAAGCCCGTCATGCTTGATCACGGTCTTGCCATCAATAAGTATCTGGGCCCCATCGTCCGAGGCCATCGTGAACTCGTAATCGCCCGCTTTCAAGGCATTTAGCCGACCCTCAAAAACGATTCCGAAATGTTCCCCAAGTCCCGAGAGGCGCAGGTCCATCAGGCCATCGGCTACTTTCCCCTGTCGCATGGGCTTGAGCATGGAAAAATCGGGAAGCTTGCTCCACGACCCCTGGTAAGCCCGGTAGACCAGTTCCTGGATAACACTTGGAACCGGATCAGGTTCGGGGTCGATCCTGGAACGAACCAACTCGACAAAGGGCTGGATTTCCACGTTGGAAACCGGACGACGAAAAGCCCGCTCTGCAAAGGATTTTAATAACGGTTCCACCCTGCCATCCTCGAAGGGACCGGTTCCATAGAGCGCGGTATGGCTTTTCGGTGGCCACTGCTCTGCCAACGGCTCCAGCGTGATGCTGTAAACGCGAATGCTCGGACCCTGGTATTGCTTGAGCAAAGTAACTGCCATCTCCCGCGACCAGTCAGCACGAGCCTTGTCATAGACTTTCTTGTCCGGGATCTGTTTCCGATCTGGTGCCTTTCGAAATGATCCTGGCAGGTACTTCTGCAGCAGCATATCCGTCCGTGCCTCACGATCTGAGGGACCATTTTCCCAGGTCAACTGGGGCAACCATTTGCGATCAATCCAGGTCTCCACCGTGAATGTCCGTTTCTTGCCATCGCCTGGTAAATCCAATTGCCTCAGTGAAATATGATCATTACGTGTCCGCGTTTTGAAGAGCCGCAGGTTCAATCGCAACGGGTCATCCTGGTTGGCCTTGATCATCTCACCCCAGGGATGCTTTTGATTATGCCCCGAGACCTCGACCGTAATACGGTAGCGGGCCGAGACTCCCACGCCTCCGCGTATCGCATCAGGCGTGATCGTCTCGCGACGATAGTAAGCATCGAAGTCCGGGTTGAGTTCCCGCGCAAACCGTTCCAGGTCTCCACGCACCTGCTTTTGAACATGCCCGGAAAAATGCCGCGTCTCGACCTTCGGTCGCGGACCGGTTTCCGTGGCCAATGCCAGGCTTTCCTCGGCCGCATCAAACATGAGCTTCAACAGGAAATCGGACATCACCAGTCGATCGCCAATGTTGTCGAAACCATCTTCTTCTTCATCACCAGGAAAAGCTCGAAACGGATCGGTGCTGGTATTCTCAACACGTCCATTCCCGTTGTTATCAACCAACCTGGCAACATTGCCGATACGCAATTCAGGATCCTTGATATAAAGTAAATCACGGATCGTGTTTCGTAGTTCAAAGCGGTTTAATCGGCGGGCCACCGTCTGGGCACCGGTACTCCGCTGCAGGGCATAGGCCTCCCTGAGCTGCCCGGTCAGCAGTTCGATAACCCGGGAGGTTTCCTTTTCATCGGGCTGAGGGCTGTCCTCGGGAGGCATCTCGCCCAGATTTAACTGGTCCAGGATTCCTTGCCAGGCAACGAGCGTTTCAACCTTGGAAAGTTCCGTGCCAAGCGAGTCGAACCGCTTGTCATTTTCCTGTTTCTTGGCACCGTGACACTGGTAGCAATGTTGCTTGAGAAAAGGACGTACCGTCTCGAGGGGAGACTCCGCCCCGAAAAGAACGAGGGGAATGACAACTAGCACACTGGTAAGCAAAAGACGAACCATCAGGACTGGCTCCACTCGAGCCCCGGCAAGGTACCCGTGCTGGTACCAAAGCGATCCGCCTGGACCCCATGATTGTGCAGGATCGACAGCAACAGGTTCGCAGCAGGCACGCGGGCCGAGTCCTGTTCTGGATAAACCTTGTGTTCACCATGTTTAAAACCACCACCGGCCAACAGCAGCGGGAGGTTCCTGGTCGAGTGCGGTCCGGTCGCCATACCGCATCCAAAAAGGATCGACGTGTGATCAAGAAGCGTACCGCCATTGACTACATCTTCCTGTGCCTTCAGCAAATCGATCAGGTGCGACATCTGGGTGATCTTGTTCCGTTCGATTCGTTGCAAGGCAGCAACGTGATCCGGGCGTTCTCCGTGATGTGAGAAACCATGGTAACCACCCTGGAGTCCGAAATCGCCATTCACGAAACCGGAAGAGAGCGTAATGGCACGCGTGGAATCGGTCTGGATGGCCAGCGCGATCAATTCGACCATGGCCTTCAGGTCAGCCTCGGTCCCTTTTCCCTGGGCGGGTTCCGGAAGATCCGTCTGGGGCTTGGGACGATCCAGCCACGGCTCCTGTTGAGCAATTTTCTTTTCCAGCGTACGCACCGCTTCAAAATACTCGGCGAACTTGCGTTGATCCCGTTTCCCCAGTCCCTTGTTAACGTCCTTCGCCTTTTCCAGCACGACATCCAGGATGCTGTTGTGTCGTTTGAGTCGTTCCGCCGCCGTTGCTTTCTTGTCCTGCGGATCAGCCAGGAACAATGCCCGGTACATACCTCGCAAATCAATCGCTGGCACCTGCACTCCCGTGCGTGTGAAACTAACGAAGTTAGATTCGTTCACCTTTACCGTCATCGAGGGGAAGCGTGTCTCGGCGCCAACAAACTCGGCGATCTTCTGATCAACGCTGATGTTTCCCTCTGGATAGTGAACTGCCAGGTGAGGTCGCACCCCGCTCAACAACACGGGCACGCCCTGGTGCCCAATCGTATTACCATGATCGAGGTTCGAGAAGACCGTGAAATCCCGCCGATGTTTTTCGAGCGGTTTCAACGTCTCGGGCATCGTGTAACTGGCACCCACCTGGTCGACGGCGGGGAAAAAGGTTTTCTTGTAGATACCATAATTATTTGACAGGCAGACAAACCGTTTCACTGGCCGGGCGGCGATCGTAGCCGCGCGCCCCTCGGGCACCATCGCCTCAAGCATCGGCAAGGCAATTGCAACGCCAGCGCCCTTGAGAAAAAAACGTCGATCCAGGCTCTTGGTCATGACTGTTTCCTTGATAGCGCTGCGGCAACGGTGTTTCGATATCCGTCCTCATCATCGGCTGTCGATTCGAAGGTCTTTATCTTAACCTAATTTGCCGCAACTCGCCCTAGCTTTTTCGCGTCGCGCTAGATTTTCCCACGACCGGAAAATCGTGCGGAGCGAGCAGACCTTATCGATCAAAATCAAAGGCCATAATAAAATTGAAAGACCTATTCCCTCTATCCGTGCTGTTAATCCTGGTAGTTTCTTTTTCCGTTGTTCTGCTAGAATCTACCGCATGACCTCTCCCCCATCCGACCAGCCGCCACAGGCAGATCCAGCGGACATTACGGACCCACCGGTGGAGCATCGACCCCGCTCAGCAGGAAAACGACTTGCTGCCCTGGCCGTCATTGGCGGCATGATAGGCTTCCTGGCCTGGTGGAATTTCTTTGCCAACAGGGTCATCGAACCAGGCGATATCATCTGGACCTTCGAGACAGGCGGTTACGTTAACTCTTCACCGGCGATCGGCACCGATGGCACCATCTACGTCGGATCGGAGGACCGTCATCTTTACGCACTTGACGGAAAGACCGGCAAAACAAAGTGGAAGTACCAGACCGGGAGTGACGTGAGTGGCTCACCCGCGATCGGTCCTGATGGAACGATCTACATTGGATCTGGTGATGGAAACGTTTATGCCCTGGACGCAACCACGGGCACTTCCAGGTGGACCTTTAAAACCGGGGGCGATATCACTTCCTCGGCTTCCATTGCCAAGGACGGCACCATCTACATCGGCTCGCTGGACAAGAAGGTCTATGCGCTCGCCGGTGATTCCGGGAAGAAACTCTGGGACTTCGAAACCGGCGGGGAAGTCTACTCCTCACCTACCATCGGGATGAATGGAACGGTCTACATCGGCTCTCGTGACTCCAAGGTCTACGCGCTCGATGGACAAAACGGAGAACTACTGTGGGAATTCGCTACCGGGGAATTCGTCAATTCCTCTCCCGCGATCGGTTCCGATGGCACGATCTACCTGGGATCTGCAGACAACAAGGTCTATGCACTGGACGGCCAGACCGGTGACTTGCAGTGGGAATTCAAGACCAGGCATCAAATCACCTGTTCCCCGACCATCGCGAGCGACGGAACCATTTACATCGGATCGTTCGACAAGAAAATGTATGCCCTGGATGGACAGACAGGTGAGCAGAAATGGTCCTTTCGATCACGGGCGTTCATCAGTTCTTCTCCGGCCATCGCCCAGGACGGAACGATCTATTTCGGTACCTGGGACAAGACCTTCGTGGCCCTCGACGGCCAGACAGGAAAAGCCAAGTGGAAACTGGAATCGCCTGGCTTTATCACTTCCTCCAGCGCACTTTCCAGGGATGGCACGGTCTACATCGGGGCTGGATCGACGGTCAATGCCATCGCGGGTACGGGACCTGGCCCCCAGGCATCTCCCTGGCCCATGCGGGGTGGCAACGCCCGGCACACGGGCCGATACGAGTCGCCGTCAGCCGAGAACAAGGCGCCCTAGTCTTCACGTACTGCTGGCGGAACGCTGCAGCCCATTCGTGAATGGTTGGCCAGGCTGATTTAACGAAGATGTTTACAACCCCAGGCAATCAGGCCTGCCAGTGAATCGACTCCCAGCTTTTCCTTCAATCGCTGCTTGTACGTATTCACGGTAGTCACCTTGATACCCATGGCCTCACTAATGCTATCGGTGCGCTTTCCGGAAATCAGGTGCCGCAGGCATTCCACTTCGCGATCCGTTAACATCGAACTCTCATCCGTCACAACGGGTACCGAGGTAATCATGGCAACGACGTCATCCGTATCTACCGGGACGGCACGACATTCATAGAGATGCTTCTCGCCATTAAATTCCAGGTTGGTTGTAATCGTTACCGGCTCGCGGTCAAAGACGACCCGTTGAAAAGCGTTACGGATCAGCTCATTTTCTTTCTCCGTCGAGACCCAATCCCAGGGACAGCTATAGATAATCTCGGCGGGCGAGTGATACATCAAGGGCTCGGCAAAAACTATACGCCCGCGGGCATCGTGTAACGTAACCAACGGGACCAGTGGTGAGTGTGGCATGAGACTTGTTTCCAATCCAGGTTAACAACCAGGTTCATTATAGCCGACTACAACCTGTCCTGCCTCACCAGCAAGTGTCTTCTCGTATTCTATTTCTACACACCTGGCGCTGGCGTTACCTGATCAAAATACTAGAAATCACAACTCCTCCAGGGCGTGGTCTGCGGATTACCTCCTATTTTGATATCCGGTCCAGCACGGTTTCTCGATGTAATAGAATCTTGACCTGTAGGGGACAACAAGATTCATTTCCAGGGGTTACGTGCTTGCTTGATCGCCGTGGCAGGGAATTCAAACCACGTGCAACCCTGATCTCGGCGCGGTAGACTGGGAACCCTTCCGTGGACCGAGAACCACGAACAACCGTTTGTTTTTTATTCTTTCCCCTGGAATCAAGTCATGCCCGTTTCTTATCGCATCTTCGATCGTCTGCTCTACATCTACCTGGGTCTCTCGCTGCTCCCCGTTTCCAGCAAGGCTGCCGAAGTTGCCATTGCCCCAGATCTGGGCAAGGTAGAAACCAAGGTTCGCTGGTTCCAGGCCACGGACATTGGACTGGAGGGAAAAGCATGGTCCGACACGAAATTGCCCTACCAGCGATTTCCTGACAAGGCACAGGCTGTCGTGCGTCCGCCGGTCTGGAGCCTCAGTCAACACTCGGCAGGCATTGCGGTCCGATTCAGCACGAACAGTTCGACACTTTCAGCTCGCTGGACACTTACCTCGGCGCGGCTGGCTATGCCCCACATGGCGGCCACGGGAGTCAGTGGGCTGGACCTCTACATCAAGACCGCGAACGGTTGGCGATGGGTGATCACACCGAAACCAAGTGCTCAATCAAACACCGCGGTACTGGCCCGGAATCTGCCCGCCGGCCGCCAGGAGTTCCTTCTCTACCTGCCCCTGTACAACGGGGTCTCGAGTGTCGAGATCGGCCTTGATCCCGATGCGCAAATCTGGAGCAACCGTTACACGGGTGAGGCTGCCAAACCACTTGTGTTCTGGGGCACCTCGATTACCCAGGGAGCCTGTGCTTCACGACCTGGCATGGTCCACACGGCAATCCTTGGTCGGCGTCTCGACCGACCAGTTGTGAACCTGGGATTTTCCGGTAATGGACGCATGGAACCCGAAGTTGCTCGCTTGCTGGCCGAGATCGATGCAGCCGTCTATATCATTGACTGTTGTCCTAACCTCAAGGGAGAAGACGTCGCTGCACGGACGGAACCCCTGGTGGCCATCCTGCGAGAGAAACGGCCCGGTACCCCCATCCTGCTGGTCGAGGACCGCAACTATGCAGATGCTTTCCTGGTAGCCTCGAAGCGGGAGCGTAACGACGGCAACCAGGCTGCCCTGCGTGCTGCCTACCAACGATTGACTGCCAAGGGGACCGATCACCTGTATTATCTCGAGGGCGATCGCTTACTCGGTCGTGATGGTGAGGACACCGTGGATGGTTCACATCCCACCGACCTGGGATTCGTGCGTCACGCCGATGCTTTTGAAGCGGCCCTGCTGCCGATCCTGGGTGATTCACGCGGTTTCAAATGGTACCGGGGAAACCTGCATACCCATACGCTCTGGAGCGACGGAAATGATTTCCCCGAGATGGTGGCCGACTGGTATCGACGAAACGGATACCACTTCCTGGCCCTCTCCGACCACAACATCCTCAGCGAGGGCATGAAATGGATGAATATCAAGTCGATCGAATCTCGTGGTGGCACCACGGCGTTGGCCAAGTACCTGGCTCGCTTCGGTGACCGCTGGGTCGAGACGCGTGGAAGTCGTAAAAAGGGGAACCTTGAGATTCGCTTGAAACCGCTTTCGGAAGTACGCCCGCTGGTGGAAAAACGGGGAGAGTTCCTGATGATTCCCTCGGAAGAAATCACGGACAAGGGAGTCCATATCAATGCCACAAATATCGGCCGATTGATTTCACCCCAGGGTGGAAAGACCGTCCGCGAAACGATCCGGAATAACCTGCGGGCCGTGGCTGCCCAGGCCGAGGAACTAGGACGCGTCATTATCCCACACCTGAATCACCCTAACCTGGGCGACAAGGGAATCTCGGCAGAAGACCTGGCCGCATTGGTACAGGACGAATTCTTCGAGATCCACAACGGGGTAGAAGGCGATGGTGACCTGGGCAGCGATAATCGACACAGCCTCGAAACGCTCTGGGATATTACCAGTACCCTGCGGCTGACCCAGTTCAAGGCACCACCCCTGTATGGCCTGGCGACCGATGACAGCCATCATTACCATGGCAAATCCAAGGCCTCCCCTGGTCGGGGTTGGATCATGCTGCGAGCCCGGCAACTCACGCCGGAATCGATCGTGACGGCCATGCAACGCGGCGATTTCTATGCTTCCAACGGCGTCGAATTACTGCGGGTCGATTTCGATACCAAGACCGGGATATTGCAAATTGAAATCAAGCCTGCTGGCACGGCACAATTCACCACGGAATTCATTGGTACCCCGGTCGGCTTCGATGCCACCTCGAAACCTCGCATCAGCAAGAAAACAAAGAAGCCGATCCCTGGCACTCGCAACTACTCGGCTGACGTGGGAAAAGTGTTCAAGAGCGTCCAGGGATTGACGGCCACCTACCAACTGACCGGCAAGGAACTGTACGTGCGTGCCAGGATCACCAGCGACCAGGCCCCGGCCAATCCGACCACAGAGAGTTCGCATAGCCAGGCCTGGACACAACCAGTAGGGTGGCAAAAGCACTTGGAATAACGACGTGGAACGTCCATTTCGATGTCAGGGTTTCGAATCGACCTGCCAGTCTTTATTCCGTCGCGTACCGTAGTAGGGATAGTAATCCCAGGGAGCTGGCAGACCAAGCGCACGTGGATCCCTGGTCTCTACCAGGCGATCCTGGAGTTGCTGGCTGAGCTGCTTTCGAACCTTGGCATAGGCTGGATCCTCGGCCAGGTTCGACAGCTGACCCGGATCGTCCTTGAGCCGGTAGAGTTCCTCGACCGGGCGTTTGGCAAAAGCCGCTGCATAATACTTCTGGAAACCATCCTGGCCCTGTTGATCCATGAGCAACTGCTTGGTCGGTGAAGAATCTACTTCTCCGAACGGAATATCACGTGCACACAACCTACGATCCGGATTACCCGCTGGCCAGCGCCCCGCCTCATAATTCTTGATGTAAAGGTATTCGGCCGTGCGCACGGCACGGCAGGGATACCCTTTCCCTCCCTGCCGGCATCCATCGTGGCGTTCCATGGCGACGTAAGCACTGTGTCGATTGCTCATGGCCTTATTGTCCAGGACATCCTGCAGGCCACGGGCCGTCATCATGGACGGTGCCTTGAGGCCGGCAGCGGCCAGGAAAGTAGGTGCCAGGTCACTGAGATTGACCAGGCCGTCGTAGACACGACCGGGCGCTGCCATACCACGCGGCCAGCGAATGGCCAGTGGTACATGGGTCCCGGCATCATAGAGGCTGGCCTTGGCACGTGGAAAGGGCATGCCGTGATCACTGGTAACCACGACAATCGTATTCTCCAGTTGACCGGATTTTTCCAGGAACGCGATCGCGTGAGCGACCATCTTGTCAAAATGCTCGATCTCCACGAAATAATCGAGCAAGTCATTTCTCACGATAGGATGATCGGGAAAGATCGGTGGCACGATCACCTTGGCAGGGTCCTTGCCAGTACGTTTCCCCACGCCCAGATCGAAGCCACGGTGCGGTTCGTGGGTTCCCAACCAAAAGCAAAAAGGTTGCCCCCTGGAAACCTGCTTCATGAATGCATCAAAGTTGCCCGCGTAGTCCTTGTTGCTCATTCCCCGGAAGGGAGGTTTTGCCTTGAGACCGTTGAATTCCTGGCCTGCAGGGTTAGTCGTTCTACCTCCTGGTTCGAGTCGCCCGGGACTCCACCCCTTGCCCGTAAACCCGATGGCGTACCCGGCATCCTGCAGGAGCTGCGTGTAGGTGGCAAACTTGGCTGGTAGCGTACTGTGAATATTCCCCGCTTCCTCCAGTCGCCAGATCGACTGGCCGGTCAGGATGGCGCTGCGAGACGGCCCACAGGTGGGGGCATCGCAAAAGGCCCTGGTAAAGCGTATTCCCTCGCGGGCAATCCGATCAAAAGCGGGAGTCTTGATCTGCGGTTCACCGTTGGCCCCGGTGTGCGCGTAACTCTGATCATCTGAAATACAGAACAGGATATTGGGACGTGGTGCGGCCGCATCCAGGGGAGCCCTGGGAACGAGAATCAGCACCAGGATAAGTTGGTAAAAGAGTACACGCAGCAATCGATTCATCAGTGCAACTTTCCGTGGCACATCTGCCACCAGGATTTCACCAGGAAACTACATAAACTTATTGTTTTACCTCGGTCGTTTCGGCAATCACAACAGCGGATTCAACTGTCTTCGTGATCGTGTTGGCATCCAGTCGATTACCAGTACCCTTACCTCGAAAGCGGATCGCGTGTGTCGACTTGAGATCAGCACGTCGATCAGAAATCGTACAACCGTTGATGGACACATAACTGCTGTCATTAACGTCGATACCGACTGGAACTCCATCAATAAACTGGCTGCCACTGATCGTCATCCGCTGACAATTCTCCAGTTCCAGCAGGGAAGCACCGGAGGCCTGGCCTTCTTCTGCTTTATCCAGGACCTGACATCCGGAAACGATACAATCCGTACTATTTTCGAAACGAACTCCCGTCCCCAGTCGTGCCGAATGTCGACGGAAGTTGTTTCCCGTGACATTGATCATCGATGAATCCTCGACCAGCAGGTTTCGATTTTCACAGGAGTAAATGCAATTGCCGCTAAGCACTACGCCATGGCACCCTACCAGGTGCACGTTGTTCACCTGGTTCCCAATGATATTACCGGTAATCGTCCAGAGTCCCGGTGAGATCGCCTCAGGATTACAGTCATGAATCCGAATATTGGCTCCACCGGGTGACGGAGTCGCCTGGATCGTATTGGAGGCTACCGTGATCTCGGCAACGCTGGCCTTTTCCGCCGTCGTGTCGATAAATAATTCGGCTGTCGGCTCCGGATCGGTCCCGTGCGCGGCATGATTGTTGTACTCGATATCATTACCGGTGATCTGTAGGTTTCGAATTTCTGATCCCTCGATGCGGATACCACCCAGTCGGTTATAGCTGACATGGTTACTACTGATGATGATCTGATGCAGGTTGACCCGGTCCATGAAAATACCGACGCCGGTATTGAAGTAGAGATGACACTGGTCAATCAAGACATTTCGGTTTCGCTTGTGCAGGTGAATTCCATGTCGCACCTTGCGAATCAGGACCGATGAGATCGTCGCCTGCACGGTCCCGGTCAGGTAAATTCCATCTGCCTGCGGATGTTCCCCGGCAATCTCCAGGTTCGAGATCGTCGGAAACCGTTCGGTTTCCCAGACACTCTCACTGTGCGTTCCCGGATCTCCGGTTCCCCCATGAGTGCCCGTGATCTTGAGAGCCGGTCCAGCCCCTTTCATGACAATGCGCGCCGTGCCACCGTCACCACTGATGGCCAGGGGGCCCTGGTCCTTGAGATCGATTTCGATCGACTTGGAAATGACATAGGTCCCCTGGGGGAAAATGAGATGCTGATCACTTTCTGCAATGGCATGCAGGATCGCCTCCGTGTCATCTGTCTTGCCATCACCGATAGCCCCAAAATTCTTGACGTTACTCATCCCGATCAATTCCTTATTCCATGCATTTAAAAAAGCTGTGGTCACCAGGCATCGCGTACCAGTCTAGAGTGCTGGCCTGCACGGTTCAACAAGCCAGGCTTCCCAAGGACGAACAACATAGAATGGAAAACCTGTCACCTGAAACCGGGCATCGGACGTCCAGGCCAGGACCAAAACCACCGACCCATCATGAATGACACGACACTCCTGCAGAGGGATACATGGAAAAACTGCTCTTCCTGCGGATTGCAGTCGATTTCCAGGCACCTCGTCGCCCTACTGATTGACGTTGTGATATTTTGCCCCTCCACCTAAGATGCGCCAGATTTCAGTAAATCCCCCGCTTTATTTGCTCGCGGAAGTTGTCAAGGAGAAGATGTGCTATGAACGTAACCGATCCGGTTTTTGCCCAGTGGCAGTCCACAGCCCAATCCGGGGAACTGGAGTACCACGTTTCAAAGAAACCAAAGCCGGACCGCAAGCTGGAAAAACTTAATCGCCTGTTGTTTGAATCGTTTGGTTTCAAGGCAGGTGACCTGGCTGACAAGACCGTCGTTGATATTGGAGCCGGTTCCCACCTGAGAACCCGCTTCTTTACAGACGCCCAGATCCATGCTGTTGAGCCCTTGGCCGATGCCTACATGGAACAAATCCCCTGGTGCGAATTAAAACATGCAAATGTGATTCATACGATTCCTGCAGAGCAACGTATTGATCAGCTTACAGGAAAAGCGGATCTTGTGGTCTGCATTAACGTCCTGGATCATACCTACGATCCCGAAACGATTCTCGATAACATCCATAGCTATCTCCATGAAGATGGCCAATTCCTGCTGTCGGTGGATTTACATGGCGAGACACTTGATGGCATGCACCCGGTCGAACTGACCGACACCAGCCTTGCCGACATGCTTATCGAACAGAAGTTTACCATCGATCATGGCTATCGTTACCTCTCTCATCGACGCAGCTATGGTCACGGGGATGCTCTCACGTTTATTGCTCACAAGCGACGTCCAGGCGAACCGGAGGAGAACTCCGTAACCATCCAGGATCTTCGTACTCCTGGCCAACTTCGCACGGAAAGGCTGCTCCTGCGTGGACACAGTATTTGTCGCCGCATCAAGCGGGTCTTGACCGGCGAGTCACGGGCTGTGCGACGCCTACTGGGCCGAGCTGCCTGAGCTCAAGAACCTCGAAACGCATTGCAAACACGTGGTAGCGGGCAGCACGGTTGTCCGATCTGGACCCATCTCGACGGGACCAGTGATTGCAGAGCAGCTCTTTTTAACCGAGAATTCGCTGGTACGTTCAAATACATTTTCCCCCAGGGGAAGCGTATACTCGAACAGCTGCCGGTGGTCGGCAGTGCAGGATTCCCTTCTACCCAGCAGGAAACACCTCCATGATTCGCCCTCTCATCGTTGCAGTCACGCTCGCACTCTTTCTCGGCTCGATGGACCAGGCCAATGCTCAAACGGAGACCGGCTTCGTCTCCCTGTTCAACGGCAAGGATCTTACGGGATGGGTGGATGTCAACACGAGTCCTGCCACCTGGAGCGTCAAGGATGGACTACTGGTCTGCAGCGGTCTACCGATCGGAGTGATGCGTTCTGCAAAGCAGTACGAGAACTTCATTCTGCACATCGAATGGCGTCACATGAAGGCCGGCGGTAATTCCGGTGTCTTCGTCTGGAGCGAGGGATCCATTCCCGGGGGCCGTCGCTTACCCAAGGGCATGGAAGTACAGATGCTTGAACTGGACTGGATCAATCTTCATAAGCGTAATGGTAAGCCTAACCACATCGGGTACATTTCCGGCGAGCTTTTCGGTGCCAATGGACTTGAGGCGACTCCCGATAACCCACGTGGAAAACGCAGCATGTCACGGGAACTTCGCTGCAAGGGCAAAGGCGAGTGGAACGTCTACGATGTGGTCTGCGTGGATGGTACCGTGAAGCTGTCGATCAACGGCAAGTTCGTTAACTCGATTCGCAACTCGTCGGTACGCAAGGGCTACCTGTGCCTGGAATCCGAGGGATCAGAAATCCACTTTCGAAACATTCGCATCCTCGAGTTACCCCCTGGCATCACCACGCCAGAACAGACGGCCGAGGTCATCAAATAGCCTGGTTCCGGCGACAGGTCCCGTGGCTAGTGGACCAATACACGCCGCAGGAAACCGCTGGGACGTGGTGAGGAAATCCAGGGGAGATCCCCTGGGTAAAATGACTTAAACCCGATTCAAGGTCCCGGTGATACCAGCGAACGATTGGGTCTCGACACCCAGTCGTTGCAAGACGGTAACAAAGAGCTGCGCCAGCGGGAGTTCTTCCGCTTCTATCTTGCCTCGCCATCCGGCATCGGTAACGATACCGGCACCGGCCTGGTTGTCTTCATTTCCCTTACCGAACTTGAGATACCGGCCATTGTTGAAACCAAGATTCTTACCACCGGCAGAAATGATCGGATAGTTACGCGACAGATGAAAGCTGCTGGAAGCCGAACCATGCATGGCAAACGTGTTATCCAGCATGTTACCGTTACCATTGGGTTCCGACGTATCCTTCATTTTCTGCACGAAACGCCCGAATTCCTCGGCCTGGTACCGATTATAGGTACCGAGGTTTTTCCAGCCATTTGGCTTCTTAACCGAATGCGTCAGGCCATGGGCACCACCCAGGCCAACCGCCTTGGACAACAGGTCATGGGGCCCCTCGCCATTTTCCCTGCCTAGCTGGAACGTGGCCACACGCGTGGAATCACTCAGGAAGGACAGGTAGATCAATTCATACATGGTCTGGAAGTAAAGTCGAGCCTCCTTGGGATCCGCATCCAGGTTTAAGTTCGCGGTATCCACTTCGGGGACAGGCGTATCAATCCACTTTTGAGCTTTCGCCAGCTTGACCTCGGTATCGCGTACCGCGTCAAGATATTGCTTGAGTGTCTGCTGATCCCGACTGGAGAGTTTCTTGCCCAGCGATCGCGTGTTGTCAATGAGCAGATCCAGGGCACTCTTGCTTCTCGCCAGTTTTGCCGCAGCATCTTTCCCACTGGCCACGAAAAGCATATCGAAGATCTGCTTGGGTTTATTCATCGCCGGAATCGGACGTCCTTCACGATTAAAGGACTGGGTTTGTGCACCACGAGGCCCACCGATGCCACCATTAGTCGACATCACCAGGGAAGCGTGCCGCGTGAAATCACCTGCCTGCGCGGCGTAGACCTGGTCGATGGAAATCGAGTTCTTGTAGGCTCCATGACCACCTGTTGCTGCACCCGTCAGGTATTGATCCGCATTTGAATGACCATGAACTTTTCTCACTGCCGGGTGGGACAAGCCGGAATAAATCGTGATTTCATTACGCAAGGGCTCAAGTACATCGAGCACCTTGCTCAAACGGAAATCTTTCTCGCCGCCCTGCGGAAACCAACTCCAGTCCTTCCAGGCGGGATCTGTCTTGAGTGGTAAACCAACGCCATCAGGATGATAGACGCTGACAAAACGTTTCGGTGTATCGCCTGAAACCGGACGAGCTGTCGCCAATGTTTCCAACCAGGGCAAGGCCAGGGCAAGGCCCGTACCATGAAGAAAACTTCTGCGATGCATAGAAACGGCTTTGTGATTCATCATCGGTTCCTGACTCTTACTTCGAGTTAAAGATATTGCTCTTTATAATCAAGTATACCAAGTCGCCCAGGCGATCTCCCTGCATCCTGAATTGTACCGCCAGGTTATCAATATCGGCATTATCACTGAAAGATAATGATCGTCCCAGAGCATAAGCAGTCATTTTATGGACCATGGCCCTGGAGAATTGGTCCTGTCGATCCTGCAGCAGGTATCGCTTCAAACCCACCATCCCGTCCAGTTTCTGCTTGTTAAACAGCCGTGAAGTTGCATCCACGGGCTTGTTCTTGATGCTGGTACGAAAGGATCCCAGGGCATCGTAATTTTCAAAGGCGATTCCCCAGGGATCAATTTTCGCATGACACGATATACAGGCTGGCTTGTTGCGATGATCTGCGATGCGCTCTTTCAGGGTCATTTTCAGGATCTCTGGATCCGTCAGATCAACTTCCGGGACATTCGGTGGCGGCGGTGGTGGTGGATCCTGGAGGATACGTTCGAGCATCCAGATACCGCGCTTGAGGGGATGAGAATCCTTGCCGTCGGAGTTCATTGCCAGGATCGCCGCCCCTGTTAAAACCCCACCACGATTCACCTGGGGTTCGATGGGAACACTCCGAAAATGGGGTCCATAAACACCCGGAATGCGATAGTGACCTGCCAGGCGTTCGTTGACCACGGCGTAATCAGAATGAATAAAATCCATGACACTCCGATTGCGTCCCAGGACTTCCTGGAAAAAAGCGATAGGCTCTTCCTGCATGGCTTCCTTTAACGAGCTGTCCGTAACATGAACCACGCTATCCAGGCCATCCATACCAAGCCATTGCTGAACGAAGTTCTCGGCAAAGCGCCTGGCACGCGGATCTGCCAGCATGCGTTTGACTTGAGCCGTCAAGATACTGGGATCCTTGAGTTTTCCTTGTTGAGCGAACTCCAGGAGTTGCTTGTCAGGAATACTGGACCAGAGGAAAACCGCGAGTCGACTGGCCAGTTCCAGGTCACTAATCGTCCCTGGCTTATCCGCTTGATCCGCGGCAACTTCCTGTGTCAGGTAGAGAAATTCAGGCGCGGCCAGGACCGTCGCCAATACTTCCACCATGGCATCTTCGAAGTACGAAAATCCTGGACGGTAGCTGGCAAACAGGGCCATGAACTGGTCCACCTCGCGCGGGGTGGCGGGACGACGCCAGGCACGCTGTATGAATTTACCCAGTACCTCGCGGCCATAGATTTCCTCATCGCTTTTATTCTTGCTGTCAAAAAAGATATCACGGTGGATTTTCGGTGGCCACTGCGCATAAAACGGAGCGCTGATCTCGATGTGATCGATGAGAACATGAAGAGGTTCTTCTCCATTCGTCGCCGTGGAGACATTTCGAATCGACAGGAACTCATCCCGCCTGGGAAATGTCGTGGCAAGTTTCCTGAATGGGTTACGCTGGATATCACCCAGGGGGATATGGAAATCGATCCATTGGGGGTTATCTGCAGGTGCGGTCACGGGAACATCATGCTGACTGATCACCTGGGAGAAATTCGCATTATTACTGGTATGCGCACTGAAAATCAGTCGTAAACCTGCATACTCATTCGCATTCATGTTACTGCGCCCGGCACGGATGCGAACACGCATGATCCCCTCGTCAGGCAGGAAGCGATCCAGGTTCAACTTCAACTCATTGGAACGAGGCAGCGACAAGACTACCGGGGAAACCGCGGGTGCCTGCCCCACGACAGCATCTGGCCGGGGATTCGGCTTGCCCGCGGAGAAGTGAATGCCCTTGCCCAATTCCTGGTTAAATAAATGCTGCCGTTTTCTATTATTGCGATAATTCTGATCCGCCTTGTCGAATGTCTTGGGATTCTTTCCCGACAACGCCCGGGTCATCTCTTCCTGCATCGAGATGACGTAAGTAACCGCCTTGGGACGCTCACCACTCACGATGGTCCGACCAAGCGCTTTCATCCCAATCTCACGATAGGTCTCGAACTGCATGGATGACATCTGCAGCATTTCAGAATGATTCTTGAATCCCTCCTCGGACACAGCTTCCGGAGGAAGGCGATCGGCAAGATCATAGTGCAAACCCAGCAAGTCCTGGAGAGCATAGTTGTACTCGTACCGGGTCATGCGACGGAAGGACGAGTGTTCGTTGCTGTTACGGCGCACCAGATATGCCTTCTTCATCTCGCCGCCAAGCCAGTCAACAATAGTGCCACGATCCGCATCAGCCAGTGCATAATCCGGCTCGTCCGCCGGAGGCATCTCCGAGTTACCGATCACGTTGTAGATCTCGCGCCATCGCTCAACGTCCGGTCCCGTCAACAGGTTCGGATTTAACTTGTCGATACGAAGCCTTCCCTCGGACTTCCGGGGGCCATGGCAGGCCAGGCAACTCTTCTTCAAGATGGGACCAATTGATGACTGGAACGGAGCAAGATTGGGCTTCGGAGCAACCTGGGCATTTTCCTGATCTACCTGGATTTCTTTCAAGAACCTGGATTTCACCCGGCCCTCTTCCCTGGCTTTTTCCAGTGTCACCGGGTCCGTACCATCCTCGACAGCCAGGACCGACCAGGCACTGACAAGCACCAACAAGAGGCTTATTCTCAGGATATTCATGAGGCTACGTTTCTTCTGGCAGGCTCCAGGACGTCTACGAACAGGAGCAAGGAACGGGTCGGGTCATCTCCTGCACGGCGGGACTTTGGTAGGAGCATTAGGTCAGTCCGCTTCCCAATGCGACCTGCAGTATAACACTGCTTCAGTATACCAACATGGACACATTACACCTATATA
>Ga0315331_10000220_pt1 | contig 36708 bp, 53 predicted proteins | sample M160m34915metaG_FD_203456 | JGI IMG/M metagenome (GOLD analysis project Ga0315331, IMG submission 203456) | Ammonia-oxidizing marine archaeal communities from Monterey Bay, California, United States - M1 60m 34915 | ecosystem: Environmental > Aquatic > Marine > Intertidal zone | place: USA...
AACAGCAACAAGTACTTTTAGTTCATCATCAGATCTTGCACCAAATCTATAACCTTGAATTACATTTTCTGGAGGAACATCCTGATTGGTTTGCCCATAAAGATACAGTGATCCAACAGAAGATACTCCAACTGTTTTAGCAACATCTATTGAATTAAATTCAATTGCATTCTCTGTGATTGAAACTTGTTTTGGTGGAATAATGTGAGAAATATATCCCAAATCATCTTGAGAAAATGCGTTTTTCTTAAATCCAGAAGCTACAAGTGATCTAGAACCAAAGTTAGAGTTGGAGTTAGTGATTGACATATCAGAACCACCTTCAGTAACGAAGTGTTCTGCATATCCAATCGCGAAGATAGAAACATTTTGAAGAAGTGCTTCGTTTATAGCCTTGATATGGAAGTTTCGATATGCAGGTTTGAAGACTGATCTAGAATTAATATGTAAGTTTTCGTTTCCAGAAACTGTACTATCATCATATATTCCACTAGATGTATTGAATTTTACAAATGCATTATCATCTTTTTGTAGACCAATACCAGTAAACTGGGCAACAACCATAGATTTAAATCCAGTGGATTTGTTACCATCAGCTAAAAGACCACACATTCCATACACAGAACGCAATGAAATATTAAAAATATATGGAGATGCGCCAGTTACAGTATCTGAAGATAATACCAAATTAGATCCAGTTACTGTTGGAAGTGCGATTGATGGTGCGTTTTGAACTTGATATGTGATTTCTGTTGCACTTAATTTTTCACTTACAACAAATTGACCACTATATCCAGGAGCACTAATTCCTTCTATTCCAAATGGAGTGTCAACATCTAAACCAGCAACAGGAGAGGTTGTTGTTACAGTAACTGTATTTGTCGATGTTACACCATCTCCGGATCTGATGCTAGAAATTCCTATCGATTGACCTGTTGATCCAACAATACGATATTCATCAATTTTTGGTTCAATGTCAAGACTACTAGATGGATAATCAGGTTCAATAGATCTACCCGATGCTGATCCATATGCCAATCCTACTTTCTCATAGTACATATCCAGATCAGTTCTGGTACTTGAATATGTCTGGAAAGTATCATTAATACTGACGCCATTTACACCATCCGCATATTCAAAACAAGTTAGTTTGTGATGAGAGAAGTTAGGAACAAACTCATTAGTGGTATAATCAATATAGCACTTTCCGTTAGGATCGGCATCAAACATAGAGAATTGCCAAAAATAGCAACCACCAGTTACTCTAAACAGAGAAGATCTTTCAATATTGTCATTTGCTGGATTGGGGACATATTTTGGGCGAATCTTGGTTTTACGAAGATCAAGTCCTACAATAGAAGTACCTCTTGGAACAACTACACCACCATAAACCGAATTTAACTTATATAAATCATTTTCAGATACACTTAGATCAAAATTAGAAGTTAAGTCAAATGGAGGAAAATCATTTGATAATGTTCCATTTCTCAATCTGAAATTATTTGCGCCATCAGGTATCCAACCTGGTCTATTATCAATAAGATGTTCTCCGGGATATAATAGAATGGTAGTTTTACCAAATCTATCATTACTAAGTCCTCTCTGATAAGAAAATCTTGCAGACTCAATTAGAGCCCTTTGAATAGTCCTAAAAGGTCTTGTAAGAGAATTACCCAGATTTTCAATACTATCTGTTGCATCTAAATTGTTGGGATCAACATAGAGAATAGCACCCCTTGCTGACTTTAGAAAATTATCTAATCTAGAGAGACCCATCTTATTATACTTATAGTCCGTTACAGATTATTTATCATACAACAAAACCTCCATATACAATATACTATTCTATTTCATTTTTTATCAACATTTAATATATATTCTACTGTATTTGATACATCTTCCATAGCATCACGCAATTTCGGTTGCTGGCCAGCATGTTGTTCCAACCTAGTTTTACCGTTTTTGAACTCTTCAGAAAGAGTCCAACGCCACTGAGACATAGATTTAGAATACCAAAGATTAATTCTCATAATACCTCAATCTACAGGGAGTAATTCTGGATTCTCTAATTCCAATTCATGCAATAGTGGATTACATTCTTCAGACATAAGATACATTGCTGATTTATATAAATCTTCTTCTTCGTAAGATTTTCCTGAATTTGCAATTTCTATAACTTCTGCGTCATGCATAGCAAACTCTGGCAAATCATCAAAAGTAAATGGGACATTTTGTATAAAATACATCAATACAATTTTTGTCTTATTATAATACCAACAGTATTTTGTATTTATCGTATATTTCATGGGATTCCCCATACCCCACAAATATTTAGGAAGTGTGAGTAGGGAGACTTGAACTCCCACGACCAATGGTCAACAGATTTTAAGTCTGGTGCGTCTACCGATTCCGCCACACTCACAAAATAGGTCTTTAGTTAACAGATGGTAATTTTTTATCAACTAAAGTCCCATCTTCTTTATAAATCGGACTATTCAAATTACAATATTCATTAAAAATGATTTTCATCTCTTTATATGTAAGATTTGCATTCTTTGCTGCTGTCGGTAAGTTCCATTTTGCAGAGAATAACATTTCCAAAGATTGACGTGTTTCTGGTTTCATATTCGTAGCACTTGAGAATTTCTTCGTACAGATCGTGAGAATATTTGTTCATTGAAAAAAGTAATGGGACTAAAAAATTTGTCGGGATTTTTTGCCCCCCTTTTTGGAATTAAAAGTTAATTTTGGTCAGAGGGGGTTTGCATACGCAAGAGTGTCTTCATCAAGTATATCACGACAAAATTGAAGTACATTCATAAATTCATCTATCGTTTCACATTCTACGACCTTCTCATTTCCTTCTTCAGAATAGATGTAAAACTTACGCTTCTGTGGATCAACAACGCATCGACTTAGAAAATCTTCTTCCATGTGGTTCGTTTGTTTACCTGCTTATTATACAACGATCAGGACTCCTTGTCAACAGGATTTTTCCCTTGAGTTTCTTGACGACCATAATCCCATCCGCCAACCAGATAGTGCTCATTGTTTCCCGGATAATCATCTGGGGTTTCGCCATCATATACAACATGAAGTTTTTCATCTTTATTTGTTGGGTCAATATAACGTGCTGCCCAAATTTCATAGAAGCAATAAATGTTTGAAGCATTTCCCGATCTAACTTTAATAACATTACCTTCAAAACCATCAAAAATTAAATCTTGAGAGTATCCAATTTGAGTAAACGTTACAGTAATACTTGCTGGATCAACAAGACCTTCCCAATATTCCGGCAATACAATTGTATTGGCGTGTTGCAATGTTCCACGTACATAAATGCCTGCTTCAGGACCTTCAGCACATATATGCCTAATCCTCTTTCCATTTTCTTTTACATGAGGAATATCAAAAGCCTTATTTCCATTACATGATCCATTTACATTGCCATTAAATGTTGGAGCTGTTACATCTCCTCCAAAATCTCCAGTGCCTTTAATATCGATATTACCTTCACCATTAATTTCTTGATTTATTTGTAAGAAATCAATCTGAGCTGTGATGTGAATATATGGCAAACATGCTTCATCCGGATACTTATCTGGATCAGAATTTCCCTTAAAAATATAAGAATAAATGGTTGATGGTTCCCCAAATGCTGGGTAATCAGAGCAGTCTCTACCTCCTGCACCAGGTACAAATTCCATGCCTGCCATTTTTAAACCTCTCTTTTGTCGTAATGATAACCTGTAACAGAATACTCGTCATTATTTCCTGGATAATCTGCAGGAGATTCTCCTTCATATTCGGGAATAAGTCTTTCCCCATCTGCGCGAGTTCCATAGATGTGGAAGAAACAATCAATAGGCATACCTCCATGTGCTTGAAGATATACTTTACTCTCATCAATGCGTTTTACAATAACATTCTGATGAGCACCAACTGGTGTTAAATTTACTGTGATTGTAGTCCAATCAACCAACTCTTTCCAATATGCTGGAAGAGTAATTTCTTTTCTACTTGTAACTCTACCTCTGAAGTAGACATCATTTGATGGTCCTTCAGGGCAAGTATGTCTTAATCGATATCCTTCTTTTATTGGATGAGGAATATCAAAGTTTTTCTTTGCTGCAAGAACATGACCACCACAATTAGAAATAACATGACCTTGAGCAAGAAGATTATTGCCAACAATTACATTATCATTAGTATCAAGTTTGCCCATGACTGCTGCATTACCAGAAATTGCAATATCATATGGATTGTTAACTCCATAGCATGTTGAACCTGGAATAACTGGAGAGGGGGCATCATCATTTACAAGAGAAGCAACATTCAGTGCCCCATATGGATATGGAAATGTTGTGGGATTACCTATAACTACAGGACCTTCAATCATTGCAGATCCATTTATCTTTGATGCCCCCTCCCCAGTTGCGATGCAAAGACCTGCACCAACTTTGAGTTGACCACCAATTACAGTATCATCAAGATTAAATGACATTATTAACCTCCTTGTTGTTGCTGTTGATATCTTTGTCCACCAGTCTTGGCATCTTTAATACTACATCCATCACTAACTCCTCTGATAATAGATCCATACATTTTTAAAACACCATTAGCAATTACTTCTCCTGTTCCCGGGGTTACTATCTTGTATTTACTTTTAGCAGTGACTAGAAACTTTTTGCAATCCAGTTTAATTGTTTCAGTTGCTGTCATTTGAATGTTGCCTTGGGCATTGTCACCTCTAGCAACAAATTCTATGTCATCTGCTTCCATTCTAATTTTACCATTGGAAGCCTTAATGATAATATTACCATTTTTTGCCTCCATAATCAAGCTGTCATTAGCAACTTCATTATCACTACCACATTCAAGTTGGAAATTTCCAGGAGATGTTGATGATGTCCATCCCTTTCTTTGTCCATCTTTATCCATTGAAAACTGATGACGACCATCAGGAGTATTCAATAAAACCGCTGCTGTTACATCACCTGGTTTATGGATGTGACCAAAACTAATTGACCCATGATCATTAGACCAGGTTGATTCAGTATAATTTTGCTTAGTAGTGTCTGAAGGATTTTTTTGAGAAGAACTCCCAGATAATCTATCAGTTTTTGAATTTCTAATGGTTGTCATCTTATTGGATTACCTTCATAAGTATATTTAATCAATTTCAGTGAGATCATCTGGAGTATTTGGAATGTCAAGTCTAGGATCATTGCTTGTAATGTCGGTACCCTGTCTCTGGATCGCAGATGGAGGTGTAGTGACCTCAGCATCGATGCTCTCCTGAAGAGTATCATATACTTGAACAAGATCACCAGGTGTCTCATAGAATCCAGCATAACGAATGGAATTCTTATAGAATACTGCACCAAAATATGCACGTCCATCAACATATCCAGTCTGCTTGAGTCCAACCAAGTCAGTGACCTGAATTAATTTCTCAGGATCAACAACAATAGGATCTCTTACAACCTCAAATTGTGGTCTGAATGTTGCATTTACTCCAGTCTCAGTTTCCATTCTAATATCCGGATATTTAGTAAATCCTAAACCAGGATTTATAATATCCACACTAATTATTCTACCAAAAGTATCACAATTATAAGAAAGTTCTGCGCCATTACTTGGTTCAATTACAAGTTCGTCAACTCCACAATTATAGTTAATGCCAGGATCTTCAACTTCAATAGATTTTATTCTTAATGAAACTGGATAATTTGTCTCTGGATCATCACCAGGATCAGGAATAGGTCTTGGATATCCATTTCCAGGGTCATCAATAAGAACATCTACAATTGTTCCCCTACCACTAATCAATCTTGGACAGGGGGGAGGAATAAGTATTGCAGAAATAGCAACAGGGTTCATAACCCATGACTTACTAAGTCCCGTAGTAACTCTTACTTTCCTTTGAATAACCAGCGCAAAACCAGTAGGATTATTATAGAATATATCAGTAAGATCTGGAGTATTTTCCATCCTCACAACAATATCCCATTTTCCCTTTGAGATATTTGCTTTTTGAACAATTGGCACTCCTCTATAACTCTTAGATTTTGCAACAGGAATACTATTTACAAATACATCACAATTATTATCCCCTTGCACATAAATTTCATACTGGTCAGTCTCTGGAAAATCCACACCCGAGAAAATATAATCCTTGCGTCCATTAATTTCTGGGTTTGGTGCATCTAATGGAGGTGTAAAGGCAGAAAGTCCATGATTATTCATAAACTTACTCCATCTTTCATCCTGATAATGAAAGAGCTTAGGTCCACTATAAGTTACACCGCCCTTAACATTAGAACCTCCTTGAAATTCTTTAGATCTAAAGATCTTTTGATCAATCCATTTAAATGTTTCTGTCTTATGATTAATAAGTTCAAGAGAAATGGTATGACTTCCTCTAGTTAAAAATATACTCTGTGTTTTGGGTTTATTTCTATGATGCTTCCAAATTATATCTCCAGAACCCTTAAGATCAAATGACAATCTTCCGTCAACAAATATCTTTGCAATATTGTCTCTCTGCACAACAAATTTATAGAATCCATCATAAGGAATATCTACAGGCCAAGAATTAGTGAATACAACTCCACCTGCATCTGAATTAAGTGTTCCCAATGGAGGAACAGGAGAGATTGCATATCGATTAAAGAAGTCAGTCCAATAAGCTTCCCTATTCCTACCAAATTCACCAAGAGCTTCACTCCAAGAAACTGGCCACCATCTTTCTGCAGCAGTAGGATATCTAGTTGTCCATATAGGATTATTGGGACATCTCCCAGTTTGTTTGGGAATTGGTTCCTGAGGTATGGGAGGTAGAGGTGCATCGATTGCAACAGATGCTCCCATTGGATTGTCATTCCATGCACGTTTTTCTAATTCATATGTATCTGCAATAGCAGATACAACAGTCATAGCAAATGCCATTGGATTTTTATCTTGACCTCCAACCTTTAATGGACCATCATTAGACTGCTCCAATATAACAGTAATATCATATTTTCCAGGTTTAATTGAATGTGAAGTAACTAATTTTGAACTTCTAGGTCCTCCTGGTTTTTCTATAACAATAGGTTCTTGTCTATTACCACTGATCGTTATAGTAGCAAAATCATCTGCCATTATCTCAAAAGTATAAACTGTTTTATCGGGAAAGTTAACTCCACGCCATACAATATCATAAGAACCAGAAAAACTTTCAGTTCTTGTTTCTATAGTATTTGGATTTACTGGAGTAATTCCAAAACTATTCATAAAATTATTGTCAGCATACAAATTGGATGGATTTGTTCTAAACAAAACTTTATTTGCTCTACTAATAAAATCAGTAGTAGTGAAAAGTTCTTTCGATCGTTGAGTGACAGTCTTTGCAGATTTTACAATCTTTGCCCCAGAAAGATTTTGAGCATTCAATGCAGTAAATTTAGCATTTAAATCCCACCCGTTAGATTCATCATCATCAAATTCAATTCTTTGACTCTTCTGGTTTGGATGAGATCCTGTATCTACAATTCTAAATCCAGCACTATGAGCATTATGATCAAATGAGACTCTATATTTTTTACCCGCTTTAAATGTTCCCCTTTTAGTGATCGAACCCGTCTCATCACTTTCAGATCTAGTAAATGATAGACCCCCATCTTCAGTTTGAAGTGTAACTTGTCTCAAATAACCTTTAGAACTGGCCTTATCACGCCAATCAAATTGGAATTGAACTTTTACCACATCATTCCCACCAATAAGGTAGAAGAATGAACCACCCTCTTGTAAGAAGATTCCTCCTGGAGGAGCTTCTGCAGATTGAGCAGCTATCGTTTCCTTATAAAATCCACCATTTTTCAAATCAATTCTAATCTGATGAACACCCGATTTAATATACTTCTTTACTTTTGATGGTGCCTCATTAAAAGAAGATAATGACATAACTTTTTTATTGTCAACATACAACTCTTTTATAGCACCATCACCATTTCCCCTGAACCTATAGATTCCATCGTAAGGAAAGTCTTCTTCCCATTCTATTTGAAATAATTCAGTTGCAAAATCAGATCCTGGAGCAGCTGAAGGAGGAACTGGAGAAACTGCATGTCTATTCATGAATTTGTTCCAAACAAATCCCTTATCTATTGTTGCTTGGAGATTTCCTGGACCTTTTGCATCTTGAAATTCGCGATAAGTCTTATCAGTAACTTTATGAATAACCGTATTTACTTTGCCTGTAGCAGTAACTCTTAATGGTATTTCCTTTCTAGTAGTCCACCAAGGTTTTGGTGCTTGTTGAAGAAAATCTTGATACTCTTTTATCTCCCTACGAATAGGATCATCAGAAAGAGAAGCATATAATTTTGGATCCCATGATCCAGAAATATTTCCATTTACATCATATCTATTACCAAATCCTGCCTCATTTACAATACAAATCTGATAATCTTCAAAGTCATCCTGTTGATCAAAAATTTCAAGTTCTTCTGCAACATCACCCACAATAGATCTAACTACAACACCTGCACCAATACCACAACCATCCTTTATTTCTGTTAATGGAGCATATTGATATCCATGACCACCACTAACCAAATCAACAGCAAGTACAGAACCATCTATACCAATAATGGGATTTCCCTGTACTCCTACTCCACCTCCACCATAAAAATATACTTTTGGAGGACCACATTCACTATCTAATTGAAGACCTTCACATATATTCTCTTGATTTCCACCCAAGTCTGCCACTGTTAAAGCATTTACTTCATTTACATTTAAATAACGAATTCTCTCTCTCGTTTTAAATATAAAAGTTGCTCCAGGATTTTTCTTTGCGTAAATATTAGCTTCACATTTTGAAACGTTATCAATAAACCCTCTTGCAGTTGAAATATATCCAACTCTAATATCATCTGGCGTAGGTTGACTGAATATATTAAACGACATTGATTATATACTTTGATTCTTAAGAGTCATGTTAATATTTATTTGTTTATAAGATCACGTTTATTTGAAGGAGGTTCTGCAAAAGGTTTAGGATCTGATGCAGTAATAGTAGAACTACCAGTATTTGCAACAGTATCTCCAATAGATTTAGTGCTAGGAGATTGTGAATCTGGTTGACTTGAACCCCCTCCACCAAAAGTATAGAAATCAGACACTGCTGAAAGTGGTTTAAGTTCGCATCCAAAAATATTCATTTTTATATTTTGGAATTGTAAAGCACTAGTTAGACTTCCATCAATATCCCCAATCAATCCATTAATGTCACCTATAGCACCACTAATACCTGCCATCTGACTTTGAATATCTCCAATAAATGCATTAATATTTTGAAGTATGCTATTATTAGCATTATCAATTTCAATTCTCTTACTTGCCATCACATCACCAACCAATACCTCCGCATAACACATAGGAACATTTGGTTTTGTTGTAGATGAACCATCACCAGCAGCAGCCTGATCTCTCGCTCTTTGTTCTGCTTCTTCAGGTTTGATTGCATCATTCAATAACGTTTCAATTAATGAGCATAAGTTTGAAGTGATCTTATTATAAAGACATAAGATTAATTCAACTAATTGTTCTTTAATATCCGCAAACTGAAACCTTAAGTGGGCAGGCAATGCAGCAACTGCTTTTGTTAAGGCTTTATTAAGCAATTTTAAAACATACTCCATAACTTTATCAAAAATAATCTTCATATATTTTGCAATCTCACATGCTGCTTTATGGATTAAAGAAGAAAGATCTTTTATGTTTGATGGTAAAGAAACAGCATCAATATAACTTGTGATTGAATTCAAAAATTTATCTATTTTTTTCAACAAATTATCAAGTGTAGTTTGGATTGCTTTAATTGATGATCCTACAGGATCATCGGGTTTCATTACTGGAATTTTTTCCTGATATTTTTCATCCCTTTTTACATCCGATGCACTCAATCTATGTGGATTTGCAACCCCTTCCATTGCAGCACCAGGTTTAGGTGATGAATTTGGAGAGTTTTCCTGAATACATCTATTTTTAATACCTTCAGAAACCTTTTGCTGAACAAAATCAACTTTATCTGTTCCAGTTAGACCCTTTGCATCAGCCTCTTGTCTTGCATTACTAGCATCTACAAATTGTTCTCTAGTTAATGATAAATCTGATCGTAAACCATATTTATTTACGCTGACTCCCGGTGGTGCTGCAGCACATTCCTTGCTCGATTGGGAATTTCCTTTTGGTTTTTCTGTTGTTAAATCTTCATCAGGTACTTTTTCTCTAGCAGCAGATTCTTTTAGAATACTACCTGAACTATACCCACTTGTAGGTCCAAAATTAGAATCTGTTGTTCCAATTTTAGTCTTAAGAGATGTTTGATCATTATTCCCAAGAATTCCCATAATAATAGGAACTTGTTGATCTTGACCATCAAGAAAAAATCCAAATACAAAGTTACCCTGTCTTATATTTGGAGTTTGTTTTGCATTTGTCTGACCGCCACCAGCAGTCACAGGATACATTACCTGAGCCCATGGTAGTTGGTCTGATGGAATAGTCTCCTCTTCTTTATCATGGAGACCTATGATACGAACTTTATATCTCCTCCCCCATCCAGGAACAGTATCCTTACCTTCAAATTTTCCAGACAGGTGATTATCTCTCCATGTTGAATCGTCAGTAACCTGACCAATCCACCAATAGAATCCTTGCCCCAAAAACTGCTGATTAAATAATGCTCCTCCTTCTACTGCCATTAGTCGTCGTATACTCTACATTCAAATGCATCTGGATGATTCTCACAATAGACTTCTAGACCTTTATCTTCATGTCTTGTGTGATAATCATTAATCTTGCCATCATTGGAATCAACTTCATCATTTCTATGATACTCATCATAATATGCATGAGAAGTTTTTAAATCTTCTTTAGTATATTCAATCATGCCATGATTGATATGCTCCTTTTGATCCTTTGGATCAATATAAACTTCATGTTCTAAATTATGTTCAATAGTTGTTTTTTCTGTCATCTTTTTTCCTTTACTATGAATGGTTTCCTGTTCTACCAAAGGAATCTCTCACAAGATTCAATTTAGTGTACGTCTCATTTGGTGTTATGTAATGACATAGATCAGCTATAATATATAGACCACCATTTTGTTTGTTAATATCATCATTTTTTGTATCCTTTTGTAATTCTGGCACATCTAAGAATATAACGTCTCCAGCATGTAATGAGTAATCTCCTGGTATAGTTATAGTTGATTGCTGAGAGTACAACTGATTATACCTCATAATTGACTGGTTAAGTATCTCTTGAGGTTCAAAGTTCTGTTCTCCTGACTTTTTAACTTGCTCGTTCCCCTTTCCCTCTCCACCACCAGTTGGTAAAGATCCTCTATCTAAGAGCATATAAGTTGTTCTAGAAAACTCTTTATTATATCCAGATCGGTTAAACTCATCATTTAATTTTGGCAGATCTTTTCCTGCAGTCTTATATGATCCTTTCTTTTTTTCTGCAGTGGGAGTAATAACTTTATAATCACAATTAAATGGATCAAACAAAACTGTTCTTGTAGAAAATGCTCCCATTTGCAATTTCATCTGCACATCAATAGCATTGTCTTTTGAATACTGAAGGGCTTTCATTTCATATCCTTCAGGAATATTCTGACCTCTTGTATCTGGAGATTGGTTATAAATTATTGATTTCTTTTTTTCTTGTGAAAGAAGTCCATCAATAGATTTAAACTTAAATCCTTCAAAGGTTTCAAAGAAAAAGTATCCTGCACTAGAACCTTTCTTTTGATTTTCTGAAGAGACTGAGTTTTTTGATAACCAATTTAAAGTATAATAAGGTTTCCTATTATTTCCAATAAAATTATAATTATTTGATGTTGCTTCTATGTCTACTTTTTTCAATGTATGAAGATAATTTTTATCAGTTAAAATTCTATTAACATGTTCAGAAATTTTACCATCAAATCTATTATTTAATCTTACCTTTTCATTTAAAATAAATTCTTTTGACGACAATTCAATCTGCACAATAGATCTTGTCGTATCATCAGAAAGAGGTGTGACCCTGTTCACATACATATGATTTTCTAAAGCGTCACCAAAATCTAATGTATTTTCATTATGATCAGCAAATTTAACGTATACTCTTTCTTCTCCTACAATTGGAAGACCATCCAAAACAGTCTTATCATTTATTGAATTGCCAGCATCAACAAAAGTAATTGTTGCTCTAACACTATCTTTAAGAATACTTTCATAATAACTCAGATTAACAAGTCCACCCATAACACTGACAGACTGTCCAGTTTTATTGGAAATAATATCAACCCTTTTAATAAAGGAAGGATCAGAACTCTTGGATGTTATCTTCTGGGATGCCATTTAATATTACCTCGTATTACTATTTAACCACCAACATAAAGACCTTCATTCCATTCAGGTTCTCTTCCAGAGGAGAAAACAGAAATTCCTTCAGATGATTGTTGATTTTGCGATTGATCCCCACCACCCATAGGAATTGGTATTGGAATAAACTGCTGTCTATTACGCTCATAACTTGCATAGTTTCTCAATACACTCAAAGCATTATTATAATCTGCCGTGTTTAATGCTGCCAAGAATCCTGGAACATTATCTTCTAATGCCTTTGTAGTGTCATAATCAAGAACAAACTCTGGTCCTCCAAGGTTAGCAAATAGACCTTTACCAATCTTACCACCTCTATCTTTCACCTCAATGTGCATATGTGTTGGGTGTCCGTGTCTTCCAGGGCCATCCTTTCCTGTTTGATCTGCTATTCCCCAACTATCATGAATGAGAAGTTTATTTCCCATATTACCATCACTATAAATTGAATCTAAAACACTACGATATCTTGCCTTAGAGTCCTCAAGTGAACCTCTCCAATCAGTAACATCAATTGCTCTACCATCATAATGACCAGCACCTTTGTGTACATTAGAAACTGATCCTTGACCAGGAGTATATGATCCACCAGATGATGATGGTGTTTTAGTGAAGTCTGGATGTTCTGCTATGGAGAATCCTTTAGAGATAAGATCCTTGCCAATATTAACAATATTATTACTCTTTCCAATATCAATATTACCTGCTCTCCTTTCTCCATCCAATCCGGATCCAGAATATCCAGATTCATTAGATTCTGGTGTTAAATTATACTTATCTAAATTTGGTGAAGATTTATTTGGATCTTGAGGGAAGAAAGATTTAATTAACAATGGAACCATTGAGAATGGATTATAAAGTTGTAATATGTTTGGAAACTTATCTATTTGACCATCCTTTCCTTTAGCATATCCAACATCTTTAAGGAAGTCATACATACCAGTTACTTTTGCAAAGGCAGTTGCAGCAGTTCTTATGCCACCAAAATCAGGGAATGATATAGGATGTTTCTTTAAAAATTCTGGGAAGAATCTACCAAAACCATCGCCTAGGAACTTACCTACTGCAGCTCCTGCATTAAAGATTCCTGATAATGCTTGCTTTAATACTTCAAATGCCTTCTTAGGATCCTGTTTAACAATAGCATAATAAAGAAGATCGCCAACAAAAGCACCAATTACCTCTCCAAGTAGAGTACCAATTATAGGAATGGGTATAAAGGTTCCAAGTGCTCCCCCTAGTGCAGCACCACCTGCTTTGAATAATGCTTGACCAACAGGTTCTCCAGATAATAATGATACAATTGCTATAATAATAGGACCAAGAATTGGCACTCTACTTAAAAACTTTTTAGCTGCTGGTAAACCAATTTTAATAGCAGGTGATATAACTTTTGCTGCAGGACCAAATAGTTTTATAGCAAACTTACCAGTTTTTGTTGCTGCTAATTTTCCACCAACAGAAGATAATCCCTTTCCTATAGCGCCACTAGTGGCAGATAATCCTCTACCAAATGCTTGCGTTGCTCCCTTTCCAAAGAGTTTTAAACTTACTCTTCTTACTGCACGTATTAAACCTCTTCTAAAAATAGATTTAAATGTTCCAACAAGTCCAAAAATACCTGCCCTCAACCCACCAAACTTAAGGAAGGCAAGTCCACCAATAATGGCAGCATTGAAAAATGTATTTAAATGTTTCGATAGTGTATCAAACTTTTTTAATCCCTCTTCCCCAAAGGAATCACCAACCCACCCCCTAAAATTATCATAAAGATCATAACTTGCTTCAATAAAACCAACTAAACCATTAAGTATAGTCCCACCAACATTTTCAATAAACTCTGCTACAGAAGCAAGTCCATTAAAGAATGACTTACCGTCTTCACCATCAAACCATTCCAATAATTTAATTAAACCATAACCTAAAAGAGTATTAGTAATAAAGTCTTTTATCTTATTAAAGAATGAAGGAATAGGTATTTTTAATTTTGGACCTACATTCCTTTTCCTTTCTTTTTTTGTTTCAAGTAGATTCTCACCTTTTGATCTCTTAGATTTTTCTTTTTCTAATTTTTCTTTCTCAAGTTGTTTCTTTTTATTGAGAACAGATCCCTTTAAAAGTTTATCTACTTCTAATACTTTGGTTTTTATAGTTGAAAAAGTTTCAGACTGAGATTTATTAGTAGTAGTTAATTTATCGACAGATATATTATTTTTCCTCACAATGGAAGAGGATTCTTTAGATGATGGTAATAATTTTTTAGAAGTTATTGACATCTATCACAGTACTCCTAGAGTCTTAATCTTATTCATAGAATTCATAACATCTGCTGCAAAGTCAGGTATTGAACTTTCTGCTGGTGTAGGTTGAGAATTACCTGAAAAATCTGCATTGATCAGTTCTCTAATCGATGCTATATCAGCAGCTGCTGATTCAAATGTTGGAGGTGGAATGCTTACAGGTTTTGTATTGGATTTAAACTTAGCAGCAGTTTGAGTCGTAGTTCTTGATGTTGAGGATGATCTAGAAGAAGTCGTACCTCCAGAAGAAGGAGAAGTATTAGCGAGAGCTACAGAAGGACCACCTGCACCAATAAACTTTGCATAATAACTTGGAAGTGGTGTTGGTGGAGGATCATATTTTCCTATCTGTTCTTTGTAATGATAAAAATTACCTCGACTTGAGAACTTTATATCACCAGATCCCATATTTCCATACTGACTTGTCCCTTTAAAATCAGTTCTACCTTTAAGCATCTTGAGTGCTTTTACAATTTTTGCTTGTCCTTCTACTGATCCAAGTTTTGCTGCTAATTCTGGATCATCCTTTGCAAGTCCTTTATAAACTGCCTCAAATTGACCTGCTTGAGATCCGACTGCTTTTATCGTATTTGGCCATGCAGGATCAGCAACTCTATTCAAAACAGCAGCAGCAACACCATATTCATCATTAGTGTTTCTCTGTGCCTCTGCACTCACGATAAATGCCAAGTCTGCAAAATCTTGTGCAGAAAGACCTTTAATGCTTCCACCACCTGTGCTCTTACTACTAGGAGTACTAACATTACTAGTAGGTTTGTTACCAGTTCCAGCCCATCCCAAGAAATCCCACCATGCTCTTCCAGAATTTTCAGAACTAGTATTATTTTTATTTCTTCCACCAGGTTCTGTCCCAACATCTCCACCGCTTGATGCATACATTATGCCATTACTAAATGATGGTATACCTGATCCACCACCCATAGTATTCATTGAATGTAAAGTAGAAGTTCCATATTTTTGAACAGCACCTCTACTCATCACAAACTCACCAGGTGAGAGCATTGCAGGAACAGTATCTTTATTAGGTCCACTTCCTGGAACAGAACCACCTTTCTTCATTTGAACAGGTTCTTTAAGATTCTTAGTCTCTTCTAATTTTTTATCTGCTCCTTTTAACTCTTCCGGAAGTATATCATCAACTTTGACGCTATCTCCTGCAGATTTTAAATCATCCTCAACTTTCTTTGCATCTTTTTCAGTTTGTTCCCCAAAACCTAAAAGTTGTTTTGTTGCGTCAACCAATTTCGGAATAAATCCTATAGCAAGTATAGTTACTCCAGCAATTAATCCGACAGGACCAAGTAGTGCTCCACCAAATAATATCAATCCACCCAATAAAGCAGGCCACCAATCTTTGATAAATCTAAAAATTGTATCAATCTTCTTCTGATTATCTTTATCAGCAAACCATTCAAAAATACTTAATGCAACGTTACCAACAGCAACTACACTCAAGAAATCTAATACCTTATCAAACATACCTTTGACAGGTGCAAGAACTTTGGATACCGTTTTCTGTATTCCCTTAAATGCTTTTGATTCTAATAAAGATTCTCTCTTACTTCTCTTCTGTTTTTCTAATTCTTTCTTATCTTCTTTAGATTCCTTCTTATCTAATTTCTCTTCATTCCTAAGAGTATCTAATATAGAATCAATACCATTCATAATACCCTCAAGATTATCTTGAGTCTCTTCGGATATAGGAGGATTAATAAAATCTACCAATCCACCTTTAGGTGATTTTACAATAGCACCTCCACCACCACCAAGAGATTTATTCAATCCATTTGTCTGCGCTTTCTTTATATCCTGGACCTTCTTTGATAAAACTTTTTGTACAAAATTCTCAAATCCAATCTTATCGTTTCTCTTTTTAAATGCTTCTTTTCTTTCTTGAGCAGTTAAGTTCTCACCATCAAGTGTTCCTGAAGATGTTATTTCTTCAAGATAATTTTTATATCTATCTTCCCCAAAAAACTTTGCAGGGGCAATAGATCCACCCTTACTGGGTCCCTCTTCTCTTATTGATTTAAGGAGGTCATCCAGATCCATTTGCTTGTTGCTGCTTTAATTTTTCTTCCTCAAGATGCTGTTGCAGTAATGCAACATAGATGTCTCGTTCCCAAGGCATCATATTTTCAATCTCTGTTAATGAGTATTTATGGTACTGCATCAAGGCAAAATTGAGACGGAAGTAGTTCTCAAGATCCATATGGATCATGCCTATGCGAAAAAAGATGCTAGTCCTTCAAGTACAACTTCATTTTCTACCTGTGTATTTGGATTCACAACGGTAATTGTATGAGAGAGTTTAGGCATAGTTTCAAAGAATTTTTCAATATCTTTAAACTGAGAAGAATTCATAGACTCAAGAAACTCTTTCACTTCTTTCTTAGTACAATCTGCGGCCGCCCACACTTCATCTTGACTACAAATTTTATCAACACATGATGAAATTAAATCAAAGGATTGGTCCATTACATTCTTATCACCAAAGTCAAAATTATTTTTAATAAATTGATCGAGAGATGGATACTTCATTTCCATTATCAAATTATCATCAAGTTTAATTTGATTACTATGATTATCATCAATCTTAATTTTAATATCATCGAGATTGATATTAACTGTTACTTGAGTTTCTTCATCATCAGGACAAGTAATGTTTACATCCAACTCTTCACCAACAGACTTACCTCTAATATTCAAGAACAAATATTCAATATCAAAAGTAGGAAGATTTTCTACTTTAATACCCCTTGTTAATATACAATTAGAAATAACAGATTTGATAGCAGTACTAATTTGTTTTGTATCCTCACTTTCTAATGCGATTACAAGAACTTTTTCTTCCTTTACTAGAAAAGGTCGATATTTAATTGGTTTTTGTGTAGATGGCAACTCAAGTTCATAAGTTGGTGTGGCAATCTTTGGTAAAGGCATAATAATATCCTATAAAAATATCTCAGTATGATTATTTATTGTGGTTAGAACAACGCATCAATCACATTTCCAGATGCCTTAGCAACTGAACGAAGAATACCCCCAGTAGTATTAATTATATCATTTGCTTGAGCAAAAATTGTAGGAGTTAGTGATCTTGGATCAGTATTACTTCCGTTTCCAGGTCTAGTGATATATCTAATATATGCCATAGACACACTACACTTCAAAAGACTAGATGATTCATACGAAACTGGCATAGAAGAAATTGAAAGAGGATAACTCTTTACAAATTCATACTGCAAAGAACTTTCATAATCCCTTTCAAATTTAGTAACCTTCAATCCAGCAGCTGCATATTCATTTGAATATCTCATTCTATAAAAATATGTTGGATCAAGAGGATTCTTTCCACCATCTTTTATTTCATTATCTTCATCAGTAATGAAACGAATCCATGCTTCAAAGAATCTAATTGGAAGATAATTTGTAGCATCAACATAAAATGTTAAATCAATTCTATCATCAAACATTCTTCGATATGCATGTTTCTCACTAACTCCAGTAAAATCATTAGTTATGTCAAGTGTTGTTAATTGAGATCCTGGAAGTTTTGCTTCTGCACACATCAGATTCAACTGATCTTGATTTGCTCCAAGAATTCTTTGAACAAATTCTGCGTTAGGAAGTCCAACCTCAACTTCAAAATGAGAAGTTAATGCAGGTCTGAGTAGATTTGATTTAATGTCTGAGATTGACCTTTTGTTAGGCATTTATAAATAATTTTTTAACCTTATATATTATGTATGGGAGAAAGTATTAAAAGCAAATACAAACCTTCTTTTCCAAAGAAGTATAAAGGGAATCCCAATAATATTATATGTAGAAGTAGTTGGGAAAGAAAGTTCTGCAAATATTGTGATCTAAATGAAAATGTACTTCAATGGGGAAGTGAAGAATTCTACATCCCATACATCTCCCCAATAGATAATAGAGTTCACAAATACTTTCCAGATTTTATTATGAAAGTAAAGGAGAGTGTAGGTGGAATAAAAACTTATGTTATTGAGGTAAAACCAAAGAAACAAACTGCACCTCCAAAAGTACCCAAAAGAAGAACAAAATCATATCTATATGAATGCAAAACATATGCTATCAACTTAGCAAAATGGAAAGCTGCAGTTGAATTTTGTGAAGATAGAAAGATTGAATTCAAAATTATCACAGAACAAGAGTTAGGTATCAAATGAGTAGAATAGAACCTTACAGAGATGAATTACATAATCTCTCATCTCAAGACGACGTAATGGAAAAACTCATCGAAATCTTGAGTGAAGAAGTTCTGTATCCTGAACCTGGAAAGTTTTATACTTTTATCTATCAACCAAAAACTCCTAATATTGAATATGATGAGTATCCATTTATCGCATGTACAGATTTAGAGAAATGGGGATTCAAAGGATTAAATTTTCATTGGAGAAAATCTAGAAACTATACTTGGGAAGAAGTTATTGGAAAACTCCATATAGTAAACTATGATGAGGTTGATGACCTCAATACATTACAATATGGAAAGTTTCGTCTAAATAGATAAAAAAGAATGCATAATGGCATCAGCAACTAGCAGCATAAGTGTTGTAACTACAGGAACAAGTGTCCGCAATAAAAAGAAAACCTATTATAAAACTGAGGTCACAAGACTTGCAGATGGATCTTTAAAGCGAGAAACATTTAGAACTGATGCACAAGGAAATAACACAGTAAAAATTCAAGAAGTAAATACAAATAAAGATGGAAAGATTACCAGCAATACTACAACATCAAATATAACTACTCAAGAAAAAACATCTTTAAAAAATCCAAACTCATCATTACGAAGATCAATATTGCAACAAACTAACCAAGCAGGAAAAAAAGTAGAAAAGAATGAGGCAGAATCTAGAGGTGGTGGACTAACAAGTATTGGTAAAAAGAATGTCGAAGTTGTAGGGGGAAATAGTGGAAATGATGCTCAGGAAGAACCTGGCAAATTAGATACTTCTCAACCTGCAAATATTCCAGCAACAAAACAAACAGCAAGAAAAAAATTCGATGATAACATCACATACCCTCTTGGATTAGGCAACTCCAAACAAGATGTTATTATGTTTACCATGTTGGAATATCAACCAAGGAATCTTAGCACATCTAAAGGTATGTTTGGGTTTAGTGAAAGAGACAGTGGTAGAAAAGGAATAGGAAGTGTTATTCTTCCAGTCCCAGGAGGAATTCAAGACACTAATGCTGTGCAATGGGGTTCTAGTAATATGAACGCTCTTGAAATTTTGGCAGGAATAATGGCCCTCAAAGGAATAAAAGGTGACTGGAAAGGTATGGCAAAAGCAGGATCAGATGCCATGGGTACTGCAACTGGATCAGGTAAAGGGGATGCTAAAACGGCAATATCCACTTTAATGGCAGGAGCAGCAACTGGAACTGGTCAACAGATTTTGCAAAGGACAGCAGGTGCAATTGTTAATCCAAATATGGAATTATTATTCCAAGGACCACAACTAAGACCCTTCACATTTAACTTTAAATTATCACCAAGAAGTAAGAAAGAAGCAGAAAATGTAATTCGTATTATTCGTTTCTTTAAGCAAGGAATGTCACCAATTAAATCTGATTCTAATTTGTTTTTAAAATCTCCCCACACGTTCAAGATTCAATATAAATTAAGAGGAAGTGCTGGAGAAGATCATCCATACATTGGAAAAATAAAAGAGTGTGGATTGCAATCGTGCGCGGTTCAGTATACTCCCGAAGGATCTTATGCAACATATCATGATGGAACAATGGCATCATATCAAATCATGTTAACATTCTCTGAACTTGAACCAATATTTAATAATGATTACAAAGATGATAATGACCAATCATTAGGTTTCTAAAATGTCAAATTACTTTAGTCAAATTCCAGATTTTAAATATGTTAGTAGACTTCCAGATGCAAAATTGGGAGATTACTTTGTAGTGAAGAATTTTTTCAAAAGAGGAAAACTTCGCGAAGATATCATACAAAATGTGACTGTGTTTGAAAAGTATGAGATCAAAGGTAATGATAGACCAGATAATGTTGCCTTTGATTTTTATGGAGACTCTTCTTTAGATTGGGTTGTATTATTATCAAACAATATACTCAATATCCAAACAGAATGGCCACTTGATCAAAATGATTTCGACAATATTTTAATAGAAAAATATGGAGATTATAATACTCTATATGATGGCATTCATCACTATGAATCATTAGAAATTAAAAATTCTCAAGGTGTTGTTATGTTCCCTGAAGGATTGCACATACAATCCCCATATAATTTTACATACTTTGACCCAGGATTAGAAAATGGTATTACTATAACTGCTGATATCGCATCTCCAGTTACAAACTATCAATATGAAGATAAACTAGAAGATAAAAAGAGAAATATATTTTTACTCAAACCAAGATACTTGAATATTATAAAAGATGATCTTGAAGAATTAATGCTATACAAAAAAGGTTCCACTCAGTATGTGAGCGAAACCCTTAAGAAAGCAGATAATATTAGGTTATATCATTAATCATTCTTCAGCAAGACGCTGGAAATAACTCAGAGCATCATCCTCATCAGAATCAGACTTAGTAGGACTCAAATTATTGAGTTCTTCTTTCACACTTTTAGGAACAGGATTGCTTTCTCTTGAAGTAAAATCAGGAGTATAACTACCACGATCATTATCTTCATTATTAGTCTCTTCATCGAAGCGACGAGGAGCAGGTTTCTGACCCAAGACCATTTTCAGACGCTTTTCAAGATCCTCATAGGACTTAAATTGATCTGCTGCAGTCAGGGCAGTTAGAGAATACTGCTTCTTCCAAATTGCTTCAAGCGCATCATCATCATCCAAGACAGGAGAGACTCTATCAAACTCAGAAGCATCATAGTTCCAATAACCATCTTTCTTCTTGAGTTTTAGTTTGAAGTTGGCACCTTGCCAGAAATCAAACGGATTGATAGCCGTTTCATCTTCAAACTCAGGTTGCATTGCTTCCATGATCTTGTCAAAGATTTTCTTACCAAACTTATAAAGAAAAACTTTACCCTCATTCTGAGGATTTGCTTTGTCCTGCACAACATAAATGTTTGTATAGTAGGACAGTTTACGCTTCTGCTTACGAACAGTGTCCTTATCAGCATCACTGCCACTATTCCACAGTTCACGATTATATTCACCAAGAGGATCTTTGCCACCAATAGTAGTCAAAGAATTCTCAATATACCATCCACCAGGACCTTGGAATGCATGAGAATACATCTTTGCCCAAGGAAGTTCCTCTCCATCAGGAGCAGGAAGAAATCGGATAACGGCATAACCATTACCAGTCTTGTCCATCTCCGGTTTCCAGAGACGTTCATCGCCACCTCCACCAGTATTGTTCATCTTTTCAACTTCCTTAACAAGTTTAGAAGTTAATGAACCAAGAGTGGATTGCTTTTTAAGATTTGAAAAAGACATAGGATTTTTTAGATTAGTTAGATTTGGCCTTTGTGTACTTAAATATTCTACAGGTCAGAGTCTGAAATGTCAATATATTTTTTCATAGTTTCCAACATGTCTGACATGCTGTTAAAAATGATTGACATATTAACATTTGAGGGGAGACCCATCATCTTAGCAGATTCCAAGATGTGTTCTTTCATTTCAATTGCTTCAGGATCGTCAGACAAACTCACTCTCATATAAAAAATCTTTTGTTTTTCTAACAGTTTTTCCAGAACACCTACATGATGAATCTTATCGACTCTATCCATAGAAGAAAAATTAAAGATACTTTTATAGACTTCATCTTGAAGTTCTCCAATGGCAGACATTTCTGCACGAACAACTTCAGAATCAAAAAAACTCATTTATCCCCCAAAACAATACTCTTTAAAACCTTTTTATATTGAAATACATCTATATGTAGGAATGGAGAATACTTTGCCATTCTCCTTGATACCTCTTCCCACACAGGGTCAGACATTTTCTTATCAAACTTAGTCCTATACCCAAGTATTCTATCCAAAATAACAAGAGTTTCAATTGAAACTCTGTTTTTTAAATATTGTTTAATTATTTGGGGATGCTGGCCAACAACAATAACAAACATTTCATCAAAATTTTTATCTAAAAATAGTGACTCTATTTCATTCTTAAAAATATAAGACAGAGATTGAGTTCGCTTTTGCCAGTCCTTAAAATTTTTATCCCCATACTTGGTTATATCTGCCATGTATAAAGACTGAGGATTCTGACAACTCACAAAGTTAGCAACAAAAAATTGCTCAATTTCTTTATTATCATATTGCCTTGACATTTTTTCAAAAAAGAATCTATCTCTTCTTTTATAAAATGCACCTAATGATGCTTTACATCTTCCATTAAAACGAACATAATCATACGAATCCTTAGTGAAGTGAGACTTCATCGCAAGGTACGTCTTATAGCATTCAAAGGGCATCATCAAAAAAATTAATTTATAATGGAAGTTTAGCTCTTGAACTCCTCTTCAAGAAGTTAAGTTCCATTGCCTCATACTTGATTTTTTCTTTCAGAGGTTTTGAAATTAACTTGGGTACAGATTCTACATCAATCTTATTCAACTCACAGAAGTGAATGATCGCATCAATATAACTCATACCAACATTATTATGCACAAGAGATTCGATTTCTTGTGCAAAGCGAGAAGGGCAAAAGAATTTACTTTCTAATACTTTTTCTAGTTCATTCTCCATTCTCTGTCCTAAGATTGTGAGATACAAATTCTTTAATATATCGAACTAATAACTTAATATAATCCCCTTTGTTTCTTTTGTCAAATACTTCAACTTCACCATTGGGAGTTACCATAATAGTGATAAGTTTCTTTACGGGTATACCAGTCAACTCATAATAAGCGGCTGCATAAAAAGTTTCTTGAACGAAATAATTTTCTAACCACTCTTCTGGTTTAATCTTTTCGGATGTTTTAAAATCAATGACTGCGAGTTCGCCTTCGTACTCTCCGATACAGTCAACTCTACCCGCTAATCCAAGATACTCAGAATACAGAGTCCTTTCTATAGCGTGTATGTTATTTATCTTATCCAGATATGGTACTGCATGGTGAAACATAAACCTTGTGAGAGGTTTGAAATCATCCCAATTAATTTCATTGTTTCGCATATACACTTCAACTGCTTCATGGAAATCAGTTCCACGGGCAGTTGCTTTTTTAGTAACACGATTAGCCTCTTCAATACCAACTCTCTTACGCCACTTAGCAAAGATCTGTCGATTATAAAAAGAAGTTACAGACGTAATAGAAGGCACCCACTGACCATCTGGAAGATGATACAAGCGAATGCCACTGGTTTCTTTTTTATTTAATTCAAGATCATCGAGATAATTATGATGGGTAAAATTCATTCAATGATTTCCATTTTAGCAATTAAATACTCTTTAACAAGTCCTGAACGTACAATATCTTCAACTCCAAATTCAACAATATCAATAGAAGGCATGATACGAAGGATCTTCATAAAGTCAGCAATACCATTCTTTTCAGCATTCTTGATAAGATCAGATTGAGTAGCATCACCACAGAACATAATTTTGCTATTCTCCCCAATCCTTGTAATTATACTATCAAGTTCATGATAGTTCAAGTTTTGGAATTCATCTACAATAACAATAGCATTATCAAGAGTTGTTCCACGAATAAATGAAGTGGACCAGAAACTAATCGTTCCCTGAGTTTTAAGATTACCATACAACATTTCAAAGTCTGAGTCATTAGGCAACTCAAACATAAACTTTACCATATTCTTATACGGAATCTGGTAAAGAGATGATTTGTCTTCATGATCTCCAGGTAGGAAACCAATCTCTCTGGTAGCCACAAGAGATCTAACAATATAAATCTTCTCATAGGGTGACTTAGGATCTAAAACCTCCCTGAGAGCGTTATAAAGTGTGATAAAAGTCTTTCCCGTTCCAGCACATCCATAAGCAACTAAATTCTGATTGTTCTCATAACATCTAAAAAGTTCTTGTTGATTCTCTGTAAGAGGATCAATTGTTTTCATCAAATCTAAATTGATTGGTTTTTTTCTTTTCATTTGTTTGTTGCTCATCCCAAATGGGATCGTAGTTTGACCTTTTCTTTTTGCTGGCATAAGTAAATTCAGACAGGTTTGACTTTGGACCCTGGTGCCTTTGATGCTTTATATAGAACATCATTCCACCCAGGATGGGACTTCCTCAATTTGTCATAAACCTCACCAACTTCTCCTACACCAGGCATTGTTGATGGGTCAGAATAATCTCGTTGCCAATCCGGATTATCTTCAGTCCATTTAGTCCAGTCATGAACACTCATCACAACTTCTTTTTGTTCACCAGTATCTATGTTAATAACAGGGTAAGTAGCCATAATCTATCTCAACTACAAATATTTATTAGATCCATTCCATTGCTTCTGCAACAGATGGAAACTGTTCACAAAAAATATCTTTGGCGCTCAAAGCAACATCCCTATGCTCCTTTTGAGTACCATTAGCAGAACGCAAATCAATATAATGAATCCACGAACGAACTGATCCAGTCATGTAAATTTTTGTCGGACATGCTAAAGGCAATACAAAACGAGCACATTCTTTTGCAACTCCAGACTCAAGCATTTGTTGATACAATGCAGTAGATGAATCAAATAACGTTTGCATTTGCATCTCAAGCGTTTGAACCAAAGAAGGATCAAGATCATCAATACTGTTTTGACGATTCTTAGTATCTTGACGACGTAGTTTAGGGAGAGGAATTACACTACTAAGCAGAGATGAATCCGCATAACGTTGTGAAAATTCTTGATAAGTAAAAGACCTATGTCGAAGAATTTGAGCTGCAATTCCCCTAGTAGTATTAATCTCTAGCGTCATAAATGCTTGCTCAAAAATACTCCAATGCTGATGCTTCACACAATACTTTAGTAGTCCAGAAAACTTTTCATTTTCTTGATTGTTTGGATTACTTACGCGAGCACAATATGCCATATGCTTTTCAGCATCTGGAGTGACACTAATGAGTTTAGTCAGAATATTCGTCATCATCTCCTTCATCATAAATTTCATCATAATCAGTAATGCTTCCCATGTACTGGGAAGTTGCAGCAAGATTTTCACTACAAACGTTTACATCAGAATATACTTCTGCCTTTAAACCATCTACAAGAAGTTCTAAATTGCGTACAATTAATTTGAGTTTTTCTTTATCCATATATTTAAACTCAGTCATATAATTATACAAAATAAAAGAGGGTCTGTCAACCCTCTTCTAAAATCTATTCTAGTATCCTCCTACATATTCGTTTACATATGGATTGATTATCATCACATTCAATTAAACAATCATAATAATCATTTAATATATCAGATTCATCCATTACCATGTCCAGTGTTTTTTCAAGTTTCAAAACACTTTGTTTCCATCCAGCTAATTGATTATGTGACATTAAATTTTGCATAACATCCTCCAAAAAATTATCCATCATATAGGGAAATTTCCATTAAATACCTCCCATTCCTTCTCATCTATTTTATCTAGTAAAGTTAGGATATCTTAATATAGATTTGTTTCAATTTAATATAAGTACAAAAAAAGAGGGTTAAAAACCCTCTTAAAATGTGTAGTAAGTTTAATTCACTTTGTATAAGTGCGACCTCGATAGCAGAAGGTGCCATGTGACTCCTTGCTTTCTGCACGATCTACATCATACTTTACACCACGATATGTAGTGTGAGTAATCTGTGCATCGTGTAGTGCAGATGCTTTCTCGATTTTGTTTTTAATCAGTGTAAGGGTGTTCATTAGTTACTCCTAAAGTAGTTGGATTTTAGATCCCGTTCCTTTAGTCGTTTGCGTCCCAAAGGGATGAACGAATCCGTTCCGCGACTTACTTGCGTCCTGCGGCGTCTTTATAGGTTATGTGCCTAACGACTACCGATTGGATGAACGACAGGTCTAGTATAGACCATCTTGACTATATAGTCAAAAAGTTTTGTATCATGTGATACAGTTTTACGAAAACATTCCTTGATTATTCATAAAATTTAAAGTTTCTTTCAAAGAACCTCTATGATTAAATCCAATAGAAATTTGAGGATACTCTGCTTCAACACCAAACTCAGCATTAAATTGTTTCTCAGTAAAATCCTCATCAAGTTGATAGACTTTTACATCTTTATCAATTCTCATAAGAAGACTTTCAGCCCTTTCACATTCTTGATTTCCATTAGAGTAAATTATTGTTTGCATTTTTTGTATGTTAGTTTTTACATCAATTACACGCATATTCAATCACTATTTTTACCGTCTCATTACCAGCCTGATCATATGTGTTCCAGATACTAATTTCTGCCTGAGGAAATTCTTCCTTTAGTTCTTGTATACGTTGTTCTGTAATCATTCTTTTACTCCTGGTGGGAAACTTTCAATTTCAGTTAATTCATAATTCCAATCTTCCATAACAGTATTAGCAAGAAATTTATCACTAAGAAGATTCAATTCCTTTACTGCATATTCTCTGTCTGGTACATCTAACCAAATATCAACGATTTTACCTAACCTTAACTTCTTAATGTCTAAGTCAGACATTCTCTTACAACAATCTCTAACAGCATTGCCAGGAGAATCATCTACTTGTGATCTTAATCGAATGTATACTAGTGCTTTAAATTTCATACTCTTTGACTCCTTTCGTCAAGAACCTCATTGATAAGTTCTTTTAATTCCATATACAAACTATCATTCTTAGGAAGCATTCTATGCCTTACCACTGGCATTTCTCCTGCTTCTTCAGGATTCTTACCAGGTTTTGTGAACATCAACCCAGAATCTTTAGTGGGTCCAGTCATTCCTTGTGTATCAATCTTATCTTTCTTACTCATAAGTCACATGGTTATTTTCCTTATTTAGAAGTACTTAATACCTTCTCTTCTTTTTCTTTCACCTTCTTCTCTTCTCAAATCTGAAGATGTTTTTTTATTCTCTACAAATTGAGGTGTTGTTCCACGTTCTCTAAGCATTCTTTCTTGTTCTATCTTCCAATTGATATAATAGATGCTAGGAACACACTTAGGATTCCAACCTTTAAAACCAAACCCACCACTAGGAATTATATAATCTTCTTCTTCAAGTGATGGTGTCCACTTACCTCTACTCCTAACAAAATCTCTTTCATCATCTGTAAGACAAGTTATTAAACACTTCCAATTACATAATACATCTTCTGTAAAGTGATCATCTGGAACATCCCATGAATGATCCATGTATGTTCTTACTTGTGCCCAAGTTTCAACTGTCATAACAATTCATTTCTGTAATCATCCCATTCTTTTAAATGTTCTTCTGACCAATCCCTCCTATACCATTCTCCCAATGCACCACGCAATAAAATAACGCTAATGCCATTAATAGTTTTAACTTTTTTTGCTGGTTTCTTCTTTGTCATTTCAATGGATTTTTAGTTCTATTTACAATACTAATAAATTTATCAGCAGCCAAGGGATAACATTTTTCAATTAGTTCTTTAATCTCTTCATCAGTGTAATCAATAACATCCTCAGGTTTTTGTCCTGGTGCTAGAAGTTTAGGATCTACTCTATCTTTTCTACTCATGATATATGATTGAAATTGTAATCAGTAAGCATTGCAAATAGTTTAGTCTTCAATTCTTGAAGATATATCTGCTCTTCAACAGGTCTTTTGGGATAACCTGGCCAGATTTCCAAGTATCCACATATAGCATTATATAACATTCTAATTTCGACAATACCCATTTCAGTAACACAATACCAATCATGATTAATTTCTTCAGGATCCCAATCTGGTTGTTCGTACCTATCCCCGATAGTCATGATTCTCCTAAATTATTAATAACCATAGGTAGTAATCTATGTTCTGCCTGTTGAACTCTTTGAGTTAGTGTCTCCATAGTATCACCTGAACAGATATTAACAACTGACTGTTCGATTATCTCACCAGAATCCAATTCTTCAGTAACATAATGAACCGTACATCCAGTAATTGAATCACCACTTTCTAATGATTGTCCAATAGCATTTAATCCTTTATATTTAGGCAAAAGAGATGGATGAACATTAATTATCCTTTTAAAGGAATTGATAAATTTGGGTGATACAATTCTCATCCATCCAGCAAGAACAATCAAATCAACTTTATATGATTTTAAAATTGAAATTAGTTTATCATCTTCAGTTGATTTGCAACGAAAATAAGGAACATCCAATCGTTTCGCACGTTCAATAGCACCACAATTTTTTATATTATGAATCATAACTACAACTTCATGGTTATAGCATTGAGTCACTATATTTTCAAAATTTGTTCCACTACCAGAACACATGACTCCAATTCTCATTCAACTTCTCCAATAACCCAAGACCTCATGCCATGTGGAGTATCAGCAATCAAATTCTGAGTGTCTGCTACAACATCGGGTGGCACCACCAAACAGAATCCAATACCAAGATTGAATACATTTCTCATCTCATCTTCTGATACATCACCATGCTTGGCAATATTCTTAAAGATCTCTGGTCGTTCCCAAGCAGAGTAATCAACATCAACTGTAAGACCTTCTGGCAAACACCTTGGAAGATTCTCTGGCAATCCTCCACCAGTAATATGAGACATTCCTAGGATAGGAACTTCATCTAGTAGTAACTGCACTAGAGGAGCATAGATTGTGGTTGGTGTAAGAACTTCTTCTATTGGATGCAAATCAAAGAAGTCTTTATATTCATCAATACCATCACGCCTATCCCACATAAACATTAGTTTATTAATTAAACTAAATCCATTACTATGAAGACCACTGCTTTCAATACCAATAACCTTATCACCAGGTTTGATAAGTCTTCCATCAACTACATCAAACGCTTCTACAATACCAGTGCAGAAACCTGCAAGATCATAATCGCTTGCTCTGTAATGCTCCGCAGTCTCACCACCTAGAAGATCCATCTGAGCAATCTTACAACCCTCAACAATACCATATACAATATCACTGACATTAGCATCCAGTGTTTTGGTAGAGATGTAATCTAAAAAATATAATGGTTTAGCACCAGAACATATAACATCATTGACGCACATAGCAACGAGATCCTGACCAATCGTGGTGTAATCATCAGCAATCCTACAGATATTAATTTTAGTTCCGACACCATCAGCACCAGATACCAGCACAGGTTTCTCATATCCTGATGGAATCTCCATCATTCCATTAAACCCACCAATGTTAGGTGATAATGTTTTGATATACTCTACGAATGATCGTCCCTTTTGAATGTCAACGCCCGAAGTTTTATAATCCATTACTTATAGTGCTGCAAGTTTTTCATGTTTGATTCTCCTTCTTCTAAGTGTCATTCATTTCAATCACGTTGCCTCCAATCATCAGGTTTTTCTTCAGTAAACCAGTTTACTATTTCATCTGCAGAATCGAACCCCATTCTATGATTGGATGGATCGGGGTCACCTAAACCCATCCTATTCATAAAATCATCCATGCTACCTTCACGAATATCTTGAGATACATGCCTCCTTGCTTTCTTAAGCATTTCGCGAGCAGTTGTATTCGCTTTACTTAACTTTTCAGACCAGATCATATCATCTAGTTTTACTTCTTCACCCTTTGCAATACACTTACAAATAAACTCTAGACGCAACCTATATTGTGTAGAAAGCATAAAAAAGCACTCCTGATAGTGTATTTATTTCAGTGGATTCCCATGCTTATCAACAAGACCTAACTTTTTAATTTGAGAAAGGTTAGACTTTTGACTTTTTTTAATTTTCTTATATTCTTTAAGAATATTGCTAATCTCTTTCTGAGAAATACTTACTTTAAGTTCATCTTCACCTTCTTTTGAAACAAACCCAAGACCACCCTCTTCTACGACTTCTTTAGCCTCAACATAATCATTAATTGTATCTTGAATTTCATCTCTAATAAGAGCATCTATCTGGCATTTAATCTCATCATCATTCATTTCTTTTTACTTTTTTTAGGTGATAAATTATTTCCCCAGAATTTAGGGTTAGATGTTCCAAATCCAAAATCAATCTTTTGAACTGCACCAGGACCATACTTATCGTAGTACATATCAAAGAGTTGAACAATCTTCTTACATCTAGTTAGATCAATATATTTAACACCATCAACAATATAATAGATAAGTCTTGCATCATTAGGAAGTGACTTATCATTGGCATCTTTAAGAGTAGTTTTCTCTTGAAGGACTTGGCAACTATAGTCCGACGGATTAATAGTTCTGGTTTCTTTTTCGTGGGTTGCCATCTCGGTTTCTTTTTCTTCGACGATTACTGACATTAACGATTTCCCCACTGAATATCTGGATATGCTTCTTTTACAATATCCAAAGTAATTTTATATTTGTCTGTAAGTTTTTTATCTTTGACAAGAATTAAAACCTCAGCCTCTTTTGGATGAAGTCCTTGTAAAAGATTAATAAACATCATCTCACGTCGAACGCCATTAATATTAGTATTACCACCTTTCACAAAATGATAAAGGTTTTGATATTCTCTACGCAAAGAAGTTTTTCCTCTACCATCCATATCTTGTCCTGTTGCAGACTCTCCACCTCTTGCTTCTTTTGAAATATTTTCAGAAAGACTACCAGAATATACCGATTGATCCTCTGCCTCACCATATGGAACTTCTCCAGAAGGGAGAAGACTAATTACAGATTCATCAAAATTCCAAATAAAAATAGACTTCAAAGAGATGTGTGCATAAGTTTTTAAAACTTTAACTTTGTTTGCTTTAGATCTTTGTTTAGATACAAGTTCTAAGACTTCATAAACAAAGGGATTAGTTGGAAGAGTTTCAATTGTAGTCGTTTTCTTTGTTGATGATGTTGAGTTTTTTCTAGTCATCGTTGCATTCTTCTTGGTCGAGTTCGTCATAATCGTTTTCAAATCGTACTGCTAAAATTTCATCTGGTACTACATTTCCATGCTCATCAAACATCTCTGGGTGAGTAAAAACGGGTTGAGTTTGATATGCATGTTCTTTTGCCAACCATCCTACCACACCTCCAACGAAAAAGAACATAATAGAAACAAGTGTTCCAATAGTGAGAGTTACTGCTAACATTTTCTACTCCAGAGATTATTTTTTTCTAATATCCAGATAAAAGTTTAGATGTAGTACAACTTCTCTTCGTAAAAAAGTTACCATTTTACCAAACTTTACCTGAAAAGTTTTTGGTTCTTCGTGCTTTTTCCTCCTGTTGCGTAATAGCAACTCTACCCCACGATTAATCTGAGGATCTGATTTATTTAGAATGTTTTTTTCGTCGTCCAGGTTTTCTATCACTATCATACCTCCACGCATCTTCTAGAATACCATACAAATATTTTCTAATTTTTCTTGCATGAGGTTTTGGAATATGACCATAACCCTCACGCAATTGCTTATGCTCATTATCTTGACCACCCTTAAGATATTCATCAAGTTCCAATACAATATCTCCAATTTCAGAAGCCGTTTGACTTTTGATGAATGTATCAATATCATATTTTTTAGTTTTTGTTGCCTTAAGGTAATCATAAAATTTTAAGTTCATTTGACCCTCAAAGGCATTATCAATAGCATGTTCAACTAGATCAAATATGTCGCTGAGGTTTTGTTCCATTAGACTAATTTTTGCTCCCTTAAATATTTGACAGTTTCTGTACAACCACCAATATGTTGATCATTACATAAAACTTGGGGGAAGGTAGAACCTTGCCCAAACTTATCATAAAACTCTTCGCGAGTATAGTCACTGTTAAGTTTATATATTACATACTTAATTTCAGCAAGTTGCAATACATGACATACCTTGACACAGTAAGGACATCCATCTTTAGAGTATACTACAAATTCATTCATAAAAAAGGAGGGCATTTTCCCCTCCAGTATATCAATCTTTAGTTCGTTTGTAAAGTCTTTTACAAATGACTAACGAACATTATGTCCCCCAAACATGTAACGCATTCCATTTAGGATTTTATTTGCATATTGTCCCAGTCTGCGAGAATTAAAGCGTTCAAATAATGCAGCAGAGATAACAGGTGTGGGTACACCAAGATCCACAGCAGCATGAACAGTCCAACGACCTTCACCAGAGTCGCTTACACCCCCCTCAAACTGCTTCAGATCGTTATGATCATGTCGCAATACATCAGCGGTAAGATCAAGTAACCAACTACCAACAACGCTACCACGACGCCATAACTCAGCGACTTCAGCAATGTCAATATCATATTGATAGTCTGCTGGATTTTCCATCGGAGCAACCTCAGCATCACCTCCAACAACATATGCTTCTCCAGAATTAGCTTCATGTAAAATATTAAATCCTTCTGCATATGCTTGCATCATTCCATACTCTACTCCATTATGAACCATCTTTACAAAATGTCCTGCGCCAGGTCCACCACAATGCAACCAACCATATTCAGCACTGGTTGCACGACTGTATGGATCTGTGCGGGTTGCAGCGGTAATGCCAGGTGCGAGGGCACGGAAAATGGGGGCACATGAGTGTACTGCTGTGATTGCGCCACCAACCATAAGACAGTATCCACGCTCCAGTCCATAAACACCACCAGAAGTACCACAATCAATATATTGGATGCCAAGTTTAGAAAGCCTTTCTGCCCTGCGACGAGAGTCCTTAAAGTTGCTATTGCCATGATCAATAATAATATCACCCGCAACACAATATTGTAGTAACTCATTGAGTGTGTCCTCTACGGTTTCTGCTGGAACAACCATCATGAAAACTCCCGGGGTTTCCACTGAAACATTTTCACCAGATTCTATTCCAAATACCTCTTTACTCTTAATTACATCAACGAGATATTTAATAGAAGTAGTACATCCACTAATATATCCTTTCTCATATTGTTCACTAGACTTTTCATAATTTTTACGATATCCATGTACTACATGTCCTGCCGCAATAAGACGACGAGACATACCTTCTCCCATTCGACCAAGACCAATCATCCCTATTTTCATAATTCTATTTAATTAAGTGGATAATCTAAGTGGATAATCCCACTTAGTAATGAATTGTGTTTTATTAATTGGACCCCAAAGACCATCATGATAAAGGTAAGGTGAAGTTCTTATGGGACAACGATCTCCTTCACATAAAAGATCACCAACAATTCTCCAAGATTCATGAACTTCCTCAGAATGAACAAAATGTGATTGATCTCTATTCATTGCATCATACAATAATTTTTCATATCCATCAACTGCCTTTTCAACCGGGTAATGATACTGCAACAATGCTTGTTCAACTCTATCATCCAAACCAGGAGATTTAATATCAATCCTCATATCCAAATGGGGATCAGGTTGAAGTCTAATAACCATTCTATCATTAACTTCATGCCCCTCAAATAATGTCTGTGGAGGAGACTTAAATTTAATTACAACCTCAACACACCCAACTGGCATTTTCTTTCCTGTCATGAAATAAAAAGGCACACCTTCCCATCTCCAGTTATCAATGAACATATCACCAGCAACAAAAGTAGGTGTCTTACTGCAAGGATCTACACCCTCCTCATCCTTATATCCATCATATTGTCCAGTAAGAAATTTTTTACCCAATCGAGTAGCAGCAAGAACTTTAGTTTTTTCTCTACGAATTTCTTTAGCATCAACTCTACAAGGTGGTTCCATTGCAATTAATGCAAGAACCTGTAGAAGATGGTTCTGTAACATATCTCTGACTGCACCAGAATTTTCATAATATTGAGCGCGACCTTCACATCCAATAGTCTCAGTCGCAAAAATCTGAACCTCATCTATGTAATTACGATTCCAGAGTGGTTCCAGAAGTATGTTACTAAAGCGAGTGGTAAGAATATTATTAACAGTATCTTTACCAAGATAATGGTCAATACGATATACTTGTTTCTCGCGCAAATATCCAGAAATCACCGACTGCAAATAATCAGCAGATTTAAGATCATACCCAAAGGGTTTTTCAATAACAATACGCGAAGTTTCTGAGTCATTTAGTCTACCCGCCCCTGATAAGTTAGTAACAGCATCTGCATATCGTTCAGGAGGAACAGAAAGGAAGTAAGTAACATCATCATAGTCTCCCAGATTTTTAAGAGAATCAACATCGCTTAAATCAGTAGAAACATAATCCAAACGATTAAGAAAATCTTGTGGGTAATCGCCAAGAGATTTTTTCCATTCTTGAGTCGAAGGATTTCTTCTTGCAGATCCAATAATTACAAAGTCATCTGGAAGCAATTTTTTATTATGGAGTTTATATAAAGAAGGAATAAGTTTCCTTCGACAAAGGTCACCTGTTGCACCAAAAATTACTAAGGCATTCATCAAATAGACCCCATTACATCTTCCCAATCTTTTTGAAATTGTTCAAGACCTTTATCAGTCATTACATTCTTATACATTTTCCAGAACACGATAGGGGGAATAGTAACGACATCTGCACCATACGCTGCACAATATTCAACTTGCCTTACATCACGAACTGATGCACCAAGAATATTTGGAATGCAATCTAAAGTATTTTCCAAACGATCATAAACTTTACGAATCTTTTGAATTAATTCAAGACCATCTACAGAATTGTCTTCCCATCTACCAATAAATGGTGAGATATAAGTTGCTCCTGCTTTTGCTGCCAGAATTGCTTGTGCTACAGAGAACACAAGAGTCACATTGGTTTTTATACCACTCATTGTAAGTTGTTTACATGCCTTAAGTCCTTCTACTGTACAAGGAACTTTAATTGTAATTGCTGGAGAAATAGAAACAAACTCTTGTGCTTGAGCCAACATTTCTTCTGCAGTATCTGCCACGACTTCAGTAGAGATACTTTCCAATGTCAAGAATTTAGATAATTCATATGCAACATCTTGTAAGGTTTTTCCACTTCTCAAAATTAAAGTGGGGTTTGTTGTAACTCCATCTATCAATCCAGTATCATATGCTGGAGAAATCATCTGAACGTCTGCTGTATCTAAAAATATTTTCATTAGTTAACGTGAATAGTTCCTTTCATACCTGCACCTGCATGTGGATCGCATTGGAAGTTATAGTCTCCTGCATCAGGAAATGTAACTTCAAAACTATCTCCAACAGAGAATGCTAGGTCTCCATGTGATAGTTCTGGATGTCCTTCTACCATCATATTATGTGGCGGTAATTCACCATTAATAAACTTAATAGTATCACCTGCATCAATAGTGACTTCATTTGGGTCGAAGATTAAGTTAAATCCTGAACCCATAGTAATATCAACTGCCCATACTGGTGCAGCAAAAAATAGAATGGTGAAAAATGCAAATATAAACTTCATACATTTACATGCAACTTCAGTATATATTACACCATTACACCACAATACTGTGGATTTGTCTTGACTTCATGATTTAACCTTCCAATTCTTAAGTTGCTCAAGAATGTACTTATATGCTTCTACTATATCACCTTCGTCCTTTCTGAATAAGTCCTTATCAAACCTTTCTTTCGTTCCTTTCTTCCATAGTCTCATACTATCAGGACTAATTTCATCAGCAAGTAGAAGATGACCCGAATTCTTCTCATGTCCAAATTCTAGTTTGAAGTCAACAAGAGTAATGTCCAACTTATTGAAAAGATCGACAAGAATGTCATTGACCTTGAGAGCTTTGGATGCCATCAGGTCTGTAAGTATGGGAGTGTAACCCATCACATTCAGTCTATCTGGAGTCAGTAAAGGATCATTTTTCTCATCATCTTTTAGATAGAATTCTACCAGTGGGTGTGGAAACCTAATACCTTCTTGTATGCAAGTTTCCCTTACTATACCACCTGCTGCTACGTTCCTCACTACTACTTCAAT
>Ga0315331_10000224_pt1 | contig 36590 bp, 30 predicted proteins | sample M160m34915metaG_FD_203456 | JGI IMG/M metagenome (GOLD analysis project Ga0315331, IMG submission 203456) | Ammonia-oxidizing marine archaeal communities from Monterey Bay, California, United States - M1 60m 34915 | ecosystem: Environmental > Aquatic > Marine > Intertidal zone | place: USA...
GATGCTTCTGACCGAGACTACGTATCTGGCAGGAGAGAGCGGTATCTCTGTAGTAGCTAGGATTGAGGTCAAGTCCTGGACAGACCAATTCGGAGCAGTAGACTCCATCAGAGTCCCTACCTGCGGAATTATTGCTATTGATGTGGGGAGTGACCTATTTCTCCAGCTGCAGTGCATTGTTTCTGATACGGGAGAGAAATACATCTTCGTGTCCGAGGATGCCCAGGATCATGTCGAAGTCCTGAATCAGACGGAAGCGGGCCAGAAGATCTCAGCATTGGTGGACTTTACGGAGCCCCACACCTACCTAGTGTCCTACCGCCCAGGCTACGGGGTGCAGGTGTTCGTGGACTTTTCCTCCCGCCCTGCTATTTCTTTGGCCTGGACTGAGGCCTCAGCAGTAAAGAGGGGAAGCGATTATTTATCTGCCGGCCAGACAGCGAGTGTGGGGGTAATCCCACACTCTACCGGCGGAGAGTCTGCTCACCTGGAAATCGGACTGGTCGGTGTATCCGTCGGCAGCGGATTTGACTTTACTGCCAGAATGTCTGTCGGAGATGAGATATTGGAAGAGAGCATCTACGGAGCTCAAGCGAATATCTTCGTAGACGTCTCGGATGAGGACTAATGCCTAGCAGAACCACCAGCACTCATCGCTTTAGCGTCCAGCCGCTTACTCATCGGCCTGTGGGGGACATCAATCCCGCAGAGGCTACGGGCATTATCGGGTCGTCCCAGATTTTTAGCGCGACAGGCTCCACAGTAGACGGAAAATACGCGACCGGAATGACGTTCTCGTGGGCAGTCTCTTCTCCGGAGGGGTCTGCCGTCACAAGTCTGTCTTTTGTGGAAAGTGATGGGTCACAGGTGCGCTTAGATGCGGACGTTACCGGAACGTACTCACTGACTATGACGCCCACCTACGAGGGGGTTTCTGGAGATCCGGTAAAAGCATCTGCTTTTTTCTCTCCAATCATAGTTCCAGCGGTGAAAAGATTGGTGCCCAGCGGAGATTTTATGTTCTCCGTACTGTCGGACTTTTGGTCCTTGGTGAACGATAGGCAGGCGTTCCCAGTGCTGTGGTCTGGGTACACGCAGATGATCGCATCCGACTTCCTGCGAGCTCTTCAGATCGACAGAGCTAAGTCCATCGAGACGATTCAGTCCCTCTATCAGAAACGGTTTATTCCTATTGCTCCCAGGATGGATCTGGACCCCGCCAATCTCGATATGTTTTTGGGGAACCATCAGAGTGGAAATTCTGCGTTTACGGGCAATGTCACCTTCGTAGACAGGGGGATTGTAGTCTCCGCCACCGAGTTCCTGTTGATGACTACGGCATCCTCTTCTGCCGTGGGGACAAATATCAGCATCTACTCCGGCGCAAACGCCGGGGAGTACCTGATCAACAGGCTTAACTCGTCCGGGACCGGGTACATTGTTTCGGAGGCCACCCCTTTCCCGGACTACGGCTCAACCATTTCAGTGTCGGGAGTGGACCTGGTATCTACTGGGTCAAGTACTGTGTACGCGACCTCTACGGACTTTGCCGCTGCGGGGGTAATCTCTGGGGATGTAATAAGAATTAAAAGTGGGCCTAGTGCGGGGTACCACCAGATTACTGCAGTGGGGACTGCTGACGGGCTGTCCAACGACAAGACTATCCAGTTCGCCTCCGAAATCACTGCGGAGTCGAACATCCAGTTCGACGTGTTTACGGCAATTCGAGCGTCCTACTTAAAGTCCGACTCAGCTACTACCTCTACGGTGTACCTCCCCAAGGAAGACGCCGACCTATCCGCGTACACAGTAGAGACCCTGACATCTACCTCCGGGGAGATCCTCTCCGACTATGAGATCCTGGTAAGCCCCCGCCACCTAATAGATTCCGCGCTGGGCAGTAGGATCCAGATCAAAACCGGAGTATTGAGCGGGGAGTATTTCACTATCTCCTCATTCAACCCCTCTAGGACAGGATTCATCGTTTCTGATCCGTTCTCCGGAGAGTCTTACCCGGAGAACGTGTCCTACGAGATATCCGTTTCGGCCTCTATCCAAGACCGTCTCCTGATCCTAGATGGGATAGGGCACGACATTTCTTCGTATACCTTGCTTGAGGGACTTCCTACGGAGGATGAGGGCGGGAGAGGCGACCTTTGGGCCATTACCTTAAGTGCGGCTACCGCTCCTGCGAGAAGAGAGGGGATTGAGTGGCGCATCGGCTCAACGATTGCCCTCGAAAGCGTCGACCACTTAGAGGCTTACGGGGTGAGCGCGGGAGACATGCTTGTTTTCGAGATTGCCCGCGTAGACCTCCAAAAATCGGCCCCTCTATACTGCACTGTGACTGGGGTAAGGGACAACCAGATCTCTTTTGAGCTGGGAACGTCTGAGCTCAGTAGCGGAGCCTCTGGGCAGCCCGACAGTGCAAATGTAGAAGAGCTGTTTCGGGAGCTCTCGGTACCGACGGTGACGCTCTCGGAGATTACCGGAGAGCCGGTGTACACCTCTAGCGCATTGGAGATCTATGGATTTCTCAATGGCTCGAGCTTTTCATCTAAGTTCTTCAATCTGCCGTTGGACTCAGAGACTCACATAGACATAGATGAGTTTTTCTCCGTAAGACTCATTCCGAAGTACATCGTAAGAAATACCGCGATCGGCTTAGATCCCGAAGGGGACTTCGAGGATAGCCCCATATTCTCCATCCCAGCGCTAGTGGAATACCTTTCTCCGGAGTCTGTAGATTCTGCGGAGAGCGGGTACTTGTTGGTATCTAAGGACGGCACCCAGACAGATCTGAATGCGCTGCCCAAAAAGCTGACGGAAAACTCTGACTTTACGGTATCAACATCGGTCATAGCAGGCAGTGCGGCAAGCATTCAGGCAGGAGTGGCGACCCTTACTCTGTCTGATATTGATGTGGTCTCCTTAGACGTCCGAGTAGGAGATACCATAGAGCTCCTGAGTGGGATCAGCCAAGGCATCTACTCCATCTCAGCAATCGTAAGCGGGACATCTATCCGGGTCGGAGGGCGGATCTCCGATAACTCCCTGCCGGTCTCCACTGAGTCTTCTGTTTCATTTAAGATTGAGAGGCAGACGGCCGGAGTGTTTCTTAGGTTTTCCGAGAAGTACCCCACAGCCTCCTCCGCTCCAGAGACACTGTGGGCCCCTGTCGTCCTGGTGGACAATTTCAAGTACATCGAGGATAACTTCGGGGTCCTCGTAGGCGTATCCAGGGAAGACATAGACCAATACGGCACTACTCAGCTGTCGTACAAGTCTGCGGTGCGTGGACTGATGTACAGCTGGGCAGTGGGGCCTACCTTCAGGTCTGCGGAAATCGGAGCCCACATCCTCCTGGACGCGCCAGTATCTGAGGTGCTGGGAGAGATCATTGAAGTCAATGACGACTACGCCGGAGACCGGGGAAGAATCGTCATTGAGGACCTGGACACTGACGGAGAGACGGGAAAGGGGATCCTGCGGACATACCTTTATCCGAACAGCACGGAGTTCAACTTCGAGGGGTTCTACGGCTTGGGACTAAATCCCGAGACGGGAGATCCGTTTAAGTCCGGAGACCGGGTGTACCCGTTCACCCCCCTCTCCAACTCTGTCATCGTCAGCGACAGGGTCAGTAACCCCGGATGGTGGAAGAGGTACGGAGCAGTTTCTGGGGCTGAGGAGCTGAAGAAGTACCATACGTGGCAGGTCGAGCTGGACTTGCACACAGTGGACTCTCGGGACATTGCCCTTGCGGCCGATTTTTTAATGAAAATCAGGCCTATCTATACCCTTCCTAAGATTGTAGGGGTGTTGGCACTAAGAGACTCTATTTATGTAGAGGACGATCTCTTCGCGGACATAGATGTCTTTTTCTACGACGACCCCGCCTTTAGTCGAGAGTCTTCCCACATGGTGGATTCTTACAACGACAGTGGCGCCGTCACAAGAATGCTGGACTTCGGGTCTTTCTCTACTAGAACCCTTTTTCAGGGGCATGACCTATCGGTAGATGCCTCTGCGGACCCTGAGCTTGTCACCTCTGCTCGAGGAGGATTCTCTTCGGGCTCTACAAACAGCGACGGAGACTCAGTCCTTCCGTTCATTAACTCTGCCTTTGACGACGAGGTGAAGATCCGAGGGGAAAGTTTCGTGCGGGTCGGGGATGTGCTGTTCATCACGGACGGTCCCAACCGGGGCCGGTTCCTGGTGTCCGAGGTAGTCAGTGACACCGAACTCCGGATCTCCCAGTACGCAAACTCCGCGCCAAGGGGGATAGATCCTGCCACGCACATGAGGACAGATCCCGAGGCAAGATTCCACATCCAGCGTCACGAGGACGAGCTCATCACCTCGCACTCCGGGATCTCGTCTGTAGGCACGACGGACAACATCATTGTCATTGATAGCGCTACCTTCTGGAGCAATGGGGTGACTGCGGACGATGTCCTGATCATCTCTACTGGGAGCAACCGCGGCACCTACCACATAGAAGACCTGGGAATCTACAATGCGGTAACCGAGGTTTTCGACTCCGAAGAGACCGCCCTCACCCTCCGAGAGGTGCTGCCGGACAATACGGATCTGTCCCACCCCTTCGAGATTCGTAGAAGAGCCCTGCTCTCCAACCCGTCGTTCAGCGCCACAGACGGGGTAACTACTGCCTCGACGAACTACATCGAATCCGCGTCGAATCCCGACCTCTCCCACATCAAGAAGAGAGACACCCTCACGCCCTCTTCGGGAGCAGACCAGGACGTGGTCTTTAGGGTCGTAGGGGTGTCTGGAAGCAAGATCTACACAGACCTCTCCTTTACGGCTACCGAGACGGGGGTATCGTTTACTATCGCGCACCTGGCATTCGAAGAAGACGAGGAAGACAGTGACTACCGTCTTGAAAGGCTCCACCCTACGGACGAGGTAGAGCTGACCCTGTACCGACCACTGGTCCTCATCCACTCTGGGACGTTCACCTTGACAGACGACGGGGTGGCTGCGAATCCCGTCTGTCAGGCCACGGATGAGGGGGCTACCGACCTTACGGCGCTGGCTACTCCGGTCCAGGAGGGTGACCTCTTGGAAGTGGGGTTTGTCTCCACCCCCTCGGGCGGGCCGGGTATTGCGGATGACGTCACCACCAGCACCTCACACGGGACGTACGAGATTACGGCCGTAGCCTCCGCTACCGTCACAGTGTCTCAGTTCTTCCCTGGGGTCGTGCTTTCCTCCGCCTCTCTGCTGGATCCCACCGATCCGGAGTACTCTGCTGCAGTCGTTCCTGAGACCGGGGTCGCTGCAAATATCTATACCCAAGACCCCAACTTCACCGTATCTGGCACCTCAGTAGGCCTCTCTTTAGGACTATCTGATAGTCTTGGGTTCCCCACCACCCTCGAGGAGATAGGGGTCGTTCCCGGAGATTTCTTTGAGGACAGCTCTGGAGTCGAGTACCTCATCATAGGGGTATCCGGCTCGACTTTGTCTCTTGCCGAGGATACGGGAATCACTACCTCTACGCCTATGACGGGTAAGATCTTTAGAAGAGAGTCCCCATGAAAAAGCTAAAGGAGCCCACCCGAATCAAGGACAAGCTCTTGATCCAGGGAGGAAGCTTTACGCATAATAGGGGCGGCATTGTCTCTGAAGACGGAAAACCAGTGAATCCTGAGGTCGTTGCAAAGGCCTTTGGAGTGTCAATAGAAGAAGCTGTAGAAATTAGCCGGAGGCTATCCCTGTGAAATTTTCAGACCTAATGCGGTGGTTCCGTCCGGATGCGCTGCTGGAGCATAAGAATGCCCCGGCGATCAAAGGGTTTTTCCATGCGGAGACGCGGGAAAGAGGAAAGCTGGTACAAGAGACGGAGGGCTTCAATGTATGGACCCTTACCGGACGAGAGTATCTCAGCGAGTTGATCTCCCTGAAGGCCGTCTCTCCCAGAACTACCTACCGAGACGACCGCATCGCCTACATCGGTATGGGGGTCGGCTCTCAGTCTGAGGAGGCTGGGGTATCTTCTCTGGTGACTCCTACTCCCTACGCTCCGGGAGAGTTCCTAGCCCCAATTGCGTCCCCTGTGACGTTTCCTGCGTCCTCCACGTCCTCCACTAAGACTTCGGTCCGGTTTATCCGAGAGTTCGGACTCTCTGAGCTTAGCCTCGGCTACAACGTAGTTCTTACGGAGGCCGGACTCTTTACGGACGGGAATCCTGAGGATAATTGGGAACTTAACGCTCCTACAGGCATCGATGCTTCTGGCGATCGCGCTCCCGTGGCCTACAAGACTTTTGAGCCCATCACAAAGACGACCCAGTATACTCTTCGAGTGATCTGGGAGGTTAGGTTCCTATGAGCAAATTCAAGCGTCGGCCGTTTATGGCGGGACACACAGATGTCTTTGTCATGTCGCAGCCCTACATCACGGGAACCGAACACATTAACTCTAGCGGTCTTCTGGATTCCGTAGAGGCGTTGACGTCCGGAGTTACTCAGTTCGAGCTTTCGTTTGAGACGGAGGCGGGGTCTGGGAATTTTCAGCTAGATGTGGCGGTTACGGCAGAAGAAGACCGCACTCTGGCGGCCATCGTAACGGCACTAAATGCTGACTTTGGGGCGTCGTCCGTCTCCTCTTTGATCGAGGCATCGGACTTCGAGGGGTGCCTCCGTATCCAGAGCTTGGGGTCGGGATTCGTCGACACAAATGGGGATGGTGCCGCAGACACTCTCTCCTACATCAAAATTCTACCTAACGATAGCGGCAGTTCGTTTGTGGACGGAGCCGACCTCTTTGGCTTTCCTTCCTTCCCGCACCCCACCGCAGTAGTAACTGCCGGAGATCTGGCACATTCCCCAGTCCGTCCTCTCACTCAGATCAATCGCCCTGGGGCGGCATTCATTGCTCGAGGCGAAGACCGAGTAAGCCAGAACTTCAATAGAGCCCTGCACCAGTTGTCCATTAACGAGGACAGCCTGAACACTCGCCTTAAGGCGCGGGTTCCGGTGCCCACAGTTTTGGACATCGACAGAACGTCAACTCGACTACTAAAGGACGCATCTGACCGTATCGTAGGCCTCACTCTGTACGGGACTCATTCTGACTCTTTAGATTCTATCCTGGGAGAAGAAAGTCGCGTATTTGTTGGGGGCCTGTCTAACGCCTCGTCCCTGCTGGAGATTGCGAATTTCTTCAGCGTTCAGGACCAGGAAGATAATCAGATTCAGGCGGATCAGCGCGTCGTCCGAGTAGGGGCCGTCACCTCTGGGTACACGGGAGTAATCTCCGTCCCCACGTTCGTGTCTGAGAGTGGAGCGCCGACCTCCGGCGTGTCCGACTCTACTGTTCCGCTGGACAACGGAAACTTGCTGGGGCTTCAGTACGAGAAGACCGCCGCTACGGTAATCAGCTTGATTAAGGACGGCTGCGTCCTTGTCTGCGATTCCGCTACGTTCTCTACCGACGGCGTCATCAAGGGTGACCTGGTAACTATTGCTGGATCTACGATCACTGCGCCCATTACCCATAATGGGACCTACTACGTAGAGACTGTGATCTCCGAGACAGAGCTCGAGGTCCGCCCGGTAGACCACGACAACGTTCTAATTCTGAACGAAAGCGAGTCTGGGGGACTGGGGAGCGCAACGGTCACTACGGACGGAAGCTTTGCTCAGAACGTCGTTCTGATGTTCAGCCCTCCTATCGCGGACTTCCCGCCCGACAGAGTCGCAGAGGACGGAACGACTCCCATCACAGGGGTGTTGCGGATTGTGCTGGGACTGGAAGCCCCTCTCGGGGAAGTTCCGTCAGAGTTCCTTGCCCGGTCTACGGTCAAAACTGCCGCAGAGGTAGACGCATTCGTCACTCGTCGTGTCTGGCGGCGGATGTCTTTTGATGGCCTCTACCAAGGACAAAGCTACGATTTCCGAGGCTCTCAGCAAGGTGGTGGCGCCGAGGGGCGGATCACCCACGGCCCGATTAGTCTGAGTATTTCCTCCGACAGGGACCGCCCTTCTGCCCTGACTGCAGAGATGACCGGCACAGGCTCTCTCGAGATGAGAGGGAATGACCTGGTCCTTACGGCAGACCCTACGTATGTCTTTTCCGATACAGACATCGGCAAGGTCGTGTTCGTCTCGGACACCGGTGGGTCTCTATTTGCGGACGAGACCCCGTTCGTCCTTTCTGAGTTCTTGAGCTATCGAGAGATTCGACTCACTCCTCCGGTGGACTATAAGGATTGGAGAACCTCGGATCTGGCCGGGTCGACCTCCTGCTCCTTCGAGGTAGTTGGTGAAGGGCAAGCGGCAATTCAGGCCGCCATGCTGTTCGTCGCGAACGATAAGACCCCTACAGAGGAAGATGCCGCCAAGACAGGCCTGGTGTTTATCCGTAATCACCGGGACGGCGCCGACGGCGACGTATCTCCGGGGACTAGCCATCTGCATCTCGAAAGAGTGCGGAATGTGAAGACTTGGGACACCGTAAGCACAACGGACGCCGATGCCAGATTTTTATCGGTAGCCACAAACGCAGGTGCGCGGACAGCCATTCTCACGGGGGCAACAGCTTCTGATATTGTACACCCGAAGTACAATACTCATATTTTCCATGCAACAAATGCCGTCGTCAGTTCCCCTAATGGAGTGGGATGCACCCTCCTTCGGATCGTAAACGGCCCCAATGCTGGATTCTATGAAATCGACGAACTTATCTCCGACACCGGCCTATTCTCAGTCCAGCCGATTGAGAACGCCTTTGATGGATCAACGTCGTGGTCGGGATTTGTATCCACGTCTGTCACCGAGGTCGCCAACCTGTACAACGTGGTTTTCTCCGTTGGAGGGAAGCGAACGTCTCACGATCCCGTCCTGGGGGAGCTAGAGGTTACCTCAGGAGTCACAGCATTCGCTGATGCGGCGGACAAGGTAGGAGAAGGGGCCTACACCCCATCTACGGGAGTGGCCCGCGCAATCCAGGCTCACTGGATCGGTGAGGGCTCTGCTCTGCATGTCCGGGTCAATGACCCGGACTTCTACGCCATCAGTGCGGAGAATAACTCCACCGGGTACGCGATCGATGTGCGGACCTACAACCCCGCCGCTGGCGGGCACATCCGAGCCCACGGGGCGGTCTCCAACCCCAACGCCACCAGTCGATTTGCCCAAGGACTCAAGGTCTTTACCGACTCCAATGTCCTATCTGCATTCAGAGATTCTAGCTCTGACCCCTTCTCTTTAATCTCCGCAACGTGGGGAGCAGGGCTGACAGCAGTATCGCAGTGGACGGACCCCGCGGCTTTCATCGGCATCGGGTACGCCGAGAACGCAGAGGAAGGAGTCCCGAACGTCGGCGACTCTGCTCAGAACAGTTCATCCGCGCTGGTCCTTAGGGATGCTCGGGGCTTTACTACTTCTCAGCAGGAGGTGCCTGTAGGCGTATTCCAGGGAGCACTGACGTACACCGGGGCAGTGTCTGGATCTACTAACTCTCCGCTAGTGAGTATGAGCTCCATCGCCAGCTCGATCGCTGTCCTTCCGGTCTTCGGAGGGAAGTCCCTCAATGCCATCGGCTTCACTACAGGATACGGAGATTCCGATCAGCCCATTGTTCTGAACCAGCGGTATACCCTCGGTATTCAGGGCCTGGGAAGATATGGGAGAGAAGGGGCTACTGCATACTTTGAGTCCTTCTCTGAGACCTGGGCGCAGACGGACCCAGGCTCAAATGATGCCACGCACCTAGGCGCCCCTACGTGGACCATCGGAGACTACAACTCTTCGCACTCCGGGATCCATTACGGCGGCACTAACGTAGTGTGGTCAGAGGCAGACTACTCGACCTTCGGCATGAAGCATAACTTCTGCGTGGAAGTCACGGTCAGCGGCTCAATCAGCTGGCAAGTTCATACCCTTCCTGGGCGCCTGGCCTGGATGGGATTCGACACTACTGGAGCGACCACCCAGGACGTTTCCTACCTGTACCGAGTGGAAGCGGTAGCCTGCATTGATACCGCGACGGGAGTCTTTAAGATCGCCCTTCGCTCGGACGAAGACCCCTCGGCAGCCCCTAAGAACCCCGCAACCTTGTCTCCGACCGCCGGAGCAACGCTTACTTCGTTAGGGTTCAAGGCCGCCAGGTGGAACAGATCCTACATTGATCTGGCCGATAGGATGACCCTAGGCACTGCCCTTGGAACAAATACAGAATCTATGCTTCCCGTTCTGGGGACTACGCGGGGGCTAGACCGAGGATTAAACGACAGCATCGGCTCTATCTGGAACAGGGGATACGAGCACACCTGGCACACAGACTCGTGGGCAGATCGGTATCCCTCGTCTTATCAAGACCTAGTTCTTCGTCAGGGCAGCATTGGGCCGAGACGGATTTCTCTTAATGTAGAGGGGACCAGCTATTACGGGTCTTTCGATAAGATTGGAGATACGGACGCCTTTAATGACTCGAACATTGTCGGCGTATGCAGCCTGCCCACGCCAAGCTTTTATCTTGCGGGCAGGACTGGGTCTCTCTGGTACGACCCTTACCACCCTTTCGATACCCTCGTAGCCCCATCGACAGGACAGGCAGCGGCTCCATTCTCCAGTGAGTTTATCTTTGCGGGAGAAAACCCCAAGATGACTGCTTGGAATAATTGGTACTCCCCAGGCAGTGATTTCTCCCTGCAAACAGGGGAGCTTGCCGGCAACAGGTCTATGCGGCACAGGGATATCCACTTTACGAAAGTGAACCTGAACCAGCCAAGCACAGCGTCTTTCCGTTCCGAGTTGACTGCTGCAGGAATGCTCGCCGGCTCCTCTAACTTCGCGGCTCGTTGGTCTCCTTCTAGAGGAGGGGCGCTTACGATGACCTTGGGGGACGGGTCCGGTACCGAGGCCGCCGTAGAGTTGATCAGGATTTGGATTCCTGTCGGACGGAACATCGAGAAGGAGAACTTTTTCCTTCAGTTTGAGATGATAGCTTCCAGCTTCCATGAGAAAGGCGCCCTAAACCCCCAGTTCAATAGGGAGTCCGGGGACTATCTTCGCGTTGCTCTGCGGGACCCCTCGGGCCATCCCCTGTGTACCAGAGGTATCCACCTAACGCCCTCGCAGCAGAGCTCCAGCTCGTCGCCCCTCCGTAATGATCCTCCGTTCTTTTCTGGAACGGCAGAGACCTTGTGGGCAAAGTCAGTAGAGCTTCAGAGCGTAGAACAGGAAGGTCCGTCGTCCCTAGACGATGGAGCCCTGTCCGCAACTCACGGGGACCTTGCGGGCAACGTTCACGATAGGGAAGTCCCTCTGTTTGTCACGGTGGACGTCCTTCTTGGAACTTACGCAGCCTACCAGGCAGCAGTAGCTGTAGCTGCAGACCCCAAGATGTCCTTTACGGACACAGTAGAGAACTTGGTCAGGGAGTCCCCCGTCTTCTTTGAGGACCTACTAATCGGGATAGGCTCGGCTTGGATCTGCCCTGGCATTAACTTCCACGTACTCCAGGCCTCTCCGGGAAAAGCAAGGGACGCCCATTTGTCGTCCGGGCTGGAAGTGGGGGGAGTACTCTCTGCTAAATCTATTAGGTTGCGGGAGCCTCGTAGGAGCCTCACAACGTACTGCCATGAGGCGAGGTTCTTAACGGGCAGTGTGTATGCAAACGTTTACTCCGACGGTGTCGGAGCAACCTCGGATAGGCATGGGAATTATGAGGACTCCACCTACTTTGGGCAGACCACTGCCGAAGGGCAGGGGTCGGTTGTCGGATTAATTCAGCCGTACGTTGGCATAGACCATAACGAGGTCGGCCCCAAACTGAGCTTGGCGTGGCCGGCCCCCGGCCCCACCACCCTAGACAAGAGGACGATCTACTCCGGAGCCGCCAATAGCTTTGTTAACTACGTCTCTGGCCAGTCCATCTCGGACAGTGGTGGAAATAATTCTGAGTTCCAAGCCGTTACTGCTACGTCTGCTGAAGTCAGCCTGCCGAATGGAGGTAGCCACGATTCCGGCGCCGATCCGGGATCCTCTATCTCCGCAGATCCGTGGCTGTCCCCGAATATTCCTCCCCAATCCATGGTGTACGGCCCTAACGGCCCTCAGATCATTGGAGGCAACTGGTCAGATCCTCTGTGGTACCAGCAGGCCATACTCATCCAACACACCTCTTTTGATGGGTCCTTCAGGGCCGCAGGCTCGTTGATGCGGCCTCTGGTCAGCAATCAGACTGAGGTCGGCAGCAGCACTGTGGACCAGCCTGCATTTTTTATCGACCCGGTTCGTGTAGTGCAGCCATCCCCTACGGGGTTTCTGATCCCACTGTCAGGCATCAATAGGGGAGATATTTTGCAGGAAGTGGGCTTTCATGTGTCCATTTCTCCGCACGTTTGGTCGCAGCAGAATGTCTTCGGCAAGATTGGAGGTGCCGTCGGGACCCAGGCGGGAAGCACAATCTCCGACCTAAGCTCCAGGCAGTGGTGGCTAAACGAATGGAGACAGGCAGACTGGGGAGTCTATTACGAGCTTCCGTACAGCGATGACGGACTGACCGCAGGCCTCGCCACTCCGGACTCGGGGTCCATCAGGCCCCCGCTTATCTCTCACCATGTAGAAGCTTGGCAGCCCCGAGGCGGGTTTATCGTAGAGATTTGGCAGTCTCCCATTGGTATCGATTTCACGAGTACGGCAGGCGCGGAATCGAGAGACGCAGGGATTGTCAATGACGGAAAGAGCAATGGCGTGGCTAAGCGGTTGTCCCGCAAGGTTGTGAAGCTCACAGAGCTATTCGGAGACGACGACGCGGGCTCCGATCTCGAAAACTACCACCCCGCTTCTCGAAGTACTATTACGACTTCAAACCGAGTAAGTAGGTACAACTCTGATGGGCACAGCAACCCTCTTAGGGGCGCCTCTGAGCTACTGGCTCAGAATGGGTCAACAAGAATTCAGGCAAACGGAGAGATTCACGTCAAGGGGTCCATCAAGGCATCCAGTATGGCCTTTCACTCCTCCGAGAGCACAGCACCGCCGCCAGCGAGTCCTTTCCGGCTAGATCCCTCGGCCTTCTCCTACTTCGTGATTGTCAAGTTTTACCTTGGCGGGGCTAGAGTGTACGGCTCGTCGAATAAGCTCATTACGGACACCAACCCCCTCCTGGGTTCTGGCGTAGACATGTACTTCGCGGCAGAGGGTCAGGCGTCTACGGACATAGGATGGGGCGGGCAAGGGTATGGAGCATTCGCCAAAGGCAGGAACCTAAGGGTCGTTCCTCCTCCTCACGGTCTGCCGACAGATCCCACTCCTCCGGGAGTCTCCAGGCTTGGGGAGTCATACCGAACACTGCCCTCCGTTACCCTTAAGGGCATCAGAACCTCAATTCTGACTGAGAAGCCGTGAGCTCTGCCCTAAGCCTGGATACTATGAAGCTTGTGTGGGGGATCACCCCCACTAAGCGAGCTGACAGTCTCGAGGAGAAGAAGGAGATCAAGTCTGCGGATCAGATCCTGTCTTCCCTCACAAAGAACCAGCTAAAAAAGCGGCGCTCCTCCAACAAGAAGAAGCGCCGCTAGTTCTCAGAGAGATAGGGAGATGATCCTACGAATCATGTCCTCTCTATCGCCCTCACTTGAGTACCCGAGATCGTCGAGAATGTCACGGAGACCTGAGAGGCTTACTGCCTCCAGATCGTCCGTAACGTCTACTAGACCCAGGTCGTCCCTTCTAGGGACGTGATCTCGTTTCCCGGATCTTGCTCTCCATTGTAGACCCAGCAGAGGTGCTCTTCGACAGTCTGCAGCTTCTTGGTCAAGTTGGAGATCTCGCCCCGCAAGGCAGTAATCTCCTCATCACGAGCTGCGGCTGCGGCTGCGGCCTTATCCAGCATCGTTCCGATGGTCTGCAGCATGTCGACCATGAGAGCGTCGGGCTCGGTCGGGGGAGGAGCCTCGGCAGGCTTCTTCTTGCCTCGTCTTGGGCGGCGACCCGGGGGCTTTGCCGCAGAGCTTTCCTCCGAAGGAGCCTCCTCTACGGGGGCCTCCTCTACGGGGGCCTCTACGGGCTTCTTGCGGCGAGTACGCCGCTTCTTGGGGGGTGCCTTTGCTTCAGGCTCAGGCTCAGGCTCAGGCTCAGTATCCTTCGAGGCCTCGGCCTTGACTGGGGCCTTCTTGCCTCCTGCCTTTCCTCCCATGTCGGCGGCCAACGCCTGCAGAGCGTCATCGTCCATCTCGGCGACGCCGGGGTACATCTGCTCTCCGTTATCGTCAGTCAGGGCTCCAATGGCCTCGACCAGAGCTTCGGCCTTCATAGGAAAGGACTTGCCCTGGCTTACGGCGCCGGAGAGAACTGCCACCTTTCGGAGGAACTTGCGTGATCCAATGATATCCATATCTAGTATTTGTCCTGGTTTTTGTTTGGTTTTGATTACGATTTCAGGGCCGAACAGATCGACTGCTCTGACCCTTCCATTGAGTATGGAGTCTTCGACCTCTTCGAAGACCCCGCATCCGTCGAGAAGGGCCACCATCTCCGGAGTTGCTTTTCTGCAGCGCGGAAGCGCAGTACAGGAGATGCACGGCCCTCTCATAGAATGTCTTCCCGGAGACCCACCCAACATCTCATTACGATCATGTTTGGGCATCCATAGGTCACACACTTCCCATTACACCCAGGAAGTTGAGTCCGAAGTCTCCGAAAATTCCTACGGATGTGGTCCTGCATTTCCTGTCTATGGGCGGAGAGAGGGCATTCCTCTCCGTCGCTCCCGTCTAATGCCTTCTCGAGCTGTGCCCGAGAGCCATCTCTATGGACGTTTTTGCCGTCCATTTCTCGGCAAAGCTCTTGGAGCTCTGTTCTATTTAGCTCGTCGTACATCGGGAATCCCATAAGTGCTCGGGTCTCCCGGAGTCAGAATCATTCTGACTCCTTCCGTTCCTCCCATGCTCTTGGTCAATGTCAGACGAAAGAAGAGGCAGTCGTCGATCTCTCCTAGAGTCTCTACGAGACAGTCTTCGATCAACTTACGCCTGTTTCCTACGTCAAACTTCTTATGCAGTGTTTTGGCCTTCTTTTTCGCCCAGCCTTTATTGATCACCGTTTCGAAGAAGAAGTGAATATCAAGCTCGTAGATGCTCCGCTCGTCGTGAAGTCCTACGAATTGGCTCATTTCAATCAAGTAGTTTTGTCGAATATGCTCCGAGAAAAGCTTCTTGAAGTCACGAGCCTCCTTTGAGTACACCTGGCCTCCCTGCCATCTGTGGACTCGGATCCTGTTCTCAGAGGGAGGGAGGAAAGGAAGAAACAGGTCCAATTTCCTACTTGAAGGCATTGCCGCTCCCTCCCCATTTCTTTCGTCCGATGTTCCCGTCTCGGCGATTCATGCTGATCTCCATTTCTTTGGTGGTGATGAGCCGCGACACCACTCGCAAGTCCCGAGATGCCGCCTCCGCCCGGATTTCTACAAGCTTTGCGTACGTGTCCTCTTCGATGTAGTTGGCGTTGGCCTCGACCCACCGAGAATCGGTCACGGTCTTGTCCTCCTTGTCCTGGACAGTGCCCGTCTGTCTTTTTCTGATTTGAGCCTTCGCTTGCTTTAGCTTTTGCTCTGCGTTCGACGAGGCAGCCTTCGCCACCGTCAGCAATCCGTGGACCCAATCAGCAAAGCGGCACTGTAGGGAGTAAATCTCTCCTAGTTCCTTATTGCTGTAGCTATTGATATCCGCGGGAAGATGTCCGTCGTAGTAGGAGCCATCATCCATCATCGGGCGAGGGGCCATTTGCAGCCCTACGTCCTCAAGCCTCTGGATTGCGCCCATTGTGGCGTTGTCGTACTTCTCGTCAGCTTCATCCAGTCGTATGGAGTAGTCCATCCCCTTCTTCATGACAGCCTCTGGTCACAGAAGTAGTTGTAGGGGCACTGCTGGCACATGTTCTTGTCCGCGTCCGCAATAGGAGCAATGCCCGATTCGATCGCGTCGTCTACTTTCTTGCCCTTGTTTCTCCACCACTTTTTGTAGGTGCGGGGGTTGTACGGGACTACGAACTCCTTGACGGAGTGAGGCCAGAGCTTTGACACGTACAGGAAGCTGATGAACGGAATGTCCAACGCCGTGGCGTAGATGCCTTCTGCCTGGACCAGGTGCTCCTTCTTGGGCTCGGTGAGCTTATCGAACTCCTTGCCGATGCTCTTGATCTCAAGAAGGACTCTTGCCTTCGGCAACTCAACCACGCCATCTGTACGGCTGTTCAGAACGAAAGCCTCTGGCATGTCCACCCGGACCTCATCCCTGAACTTTCCCGGCAGGGCGACGTGTAGCGCCCGTTGAACCACATCGTGGATTGCATGGCCCATGGAGAAGGTCACCAAAAGCTCTGGGCGGAACTCCGACTTTGGGGCTCTGTCTGCGATCACATCGTAGTACAGGCGACGGCGACACGTATGTGCGGATGACGCGTGAATGGTCCCTACCGACCGCATCCCCTTCTTCCAAAGACCTGTGCCGTCGCAGGTCCGGCAGGTCTCCGTAGCAGGAGTTTCCTTCCACTCCTCATACTCGTCGAGAGTGGCTCCGGTCTCTCGGCCCATTTGTCGGGCCCCCTTGTAGTAGTGCTCTCGGAGTTTGATCCCGCTCCTAACGCTCTCTACTTCTTCTGCGCTCGAGTTGAGCAAATCCTCAATTGTCCAAATCATTAAATGCCTCCAGCATCTGGATAAACCAGTCCTCGGGTACGATGTAGTAAGCCTGTCCCTGCTTTCGGAACTCCACGTAGAACAGGGGGATCTGGTCTCCCTCGGACTGGTTGGCGATCTTTTGCAGTTCTTCGGCCTTTAGGCTGTATGACTTCTTATCCGTGTACTTACATTCGACACGGACAGTGTCTGACCGGACATCTCCCTTGTCGATGGGAGTCTGCCCGGAAGCTATGGTCTGACGAGCTCCAAGATTTTTGGCCACTCTTTTCTCTTGCTTGTCTGCCTGCCTGCGGGTGCTCTTAGATCTAGGCTTCTTGGGTACATATTCCCGAGAAACCGCCTGGAACCTGGAGAAGGTTCTGCGACATTTGCCGCAGATGGTCTTCCCCAGGGCCCAAGCTTTGATGTTGAAGCTTCCACAGTGCGGGCACGAGTCCCGCTTGCCCATCAGTAGCTACACTGAATTCCGGCCTTGAGAAGAGTAAGCTCCTCAATCTCCTCAAGTAGGCCATTTTCGATGACATACTGAGCTGCTTTTGCGGCCCCCTGTCCAATCTTCTCCCCGCCATACGAGTACCAAGCTCCTGCTCGGTCGACCACTCCATGCTTTGCTGCGACGGCCACGCTGTGCTCTGCCCGAGCAATCCCAGCTATGGAGTAGTAATAGTCGTACTTGCTCTGAGCCCCCTCATGGCCTCCGGCTTTCTGCTTAGTGATCTCCCAGCGGATCGTCTTTCCGATCTTTCCCTTTTTGGGATCCTTGATCGTAGCGACTGGGCTCATCTGCAGAGTGACCCACCGAGCGTGCTTAAGCGCCCAGCCTCCCGCCTCGATGGTCTTTGGGCTGTATTTGTTGGCCCTGTCCGTATTGTCCCTGACCTGATTGATTCCCAGGACACAGGTGAGATTGGGGCTTCCTTCTTCGTCGGGAGATAGGGCGTAGTTCAGCTTTCGCGCAAAGCGAGTATTCAGCATCGCTGCACCGCCTACGCGCTGAGAGGAGGACAAGTCGTTCTCTTCGTCGTGCTCCGTTAGGAGGCTGCCGAAGCTATCGATCAACACAATGTCGAACTCGCGACTCGCGATTAGCTCAATTGCGATGCTCAGACTGTCCTCTGCAGTAGACGGAGGTACGGTAATGAAGCTCCCTACCTGGGCCGTCAATTCTTCAATCTCTTCGTCTGACAGCCCTTCTCCGGTCTTCTTCCTTACCTGCTTATCTAGCTCAGCAATCTCGAGATCTGAGAGCGCGACACTGACTCCGCAATCCAGGGCAAACGACTTGTCGTAAACCATCTCAGTGCTCACAACCGCGATAGAGGTGTTTTCCCCGTGGCGGATCTGATGCTCCCGCATCACCTGGTTGGCGATCCAGTTCTTGCCTACTCCCTGCTTTCCGGTCAGGAAGCTCATTCCTCCGGCAGGGAACCCCCCGGAAAGCGCGATATCCAGGTCCATAATGGAAGTGGGTAGGCGCTTTAGCTTCCAGGGCATCGTGTACTCCCCGGCGTGAAACACCTTTCCGGGGTACCGGGACTTTAGCTGGTTGAGTACTCCAGCAACGCCGCTATCTGCGGCGGTTTCCTTCTTCTTTCTTGGCATTTTTCTCCCAGGGACGAGTCCCACAATTCGGGCAATGAGGCGTCATGCCTCGATAGTTTACGGATCGAGATCCGCAGGAAGGACAGGGGGAAGCCCCCTGCATCGCGGTTTTGCTCATCTCATCGTCAGTTACGACTGCGTACTTGTCCATCTGTTCAACTCCTGTCGAAAGGCTCTCATGGGCTTTACTGAGAGTAAGAGCATCTTAACCTTCGACGTTGTTCCGTGAACAGGGTCTCGCAGAGTCTTTAGACGCATAGATGAGCGCAGGCGGAAGAGGGACTTGAAAGCTACCTCCTCCTGTCTGGTCAACGCCTCTCTTATGACGTTGTTTTGTGTGTCCATAAACAGGCGCACCGCGTTGCGCGGCATGCCTGTTCTCTTGGCGATCTCTCGCTCCATTTCCTTATCGGTCATCGGCAACCATAGCTGTGAAGGAGGCTGTGCTGGCAAATAGCAGATGGCCCTTTTCAGAGCGGAATAAGAGTCCCAGCTCTGAAGCTTCCTCAAAAACCGCCACCATTGGTGGATCAACTGGCACGCCATCAGAGGTATGGAGGAGGACCTTCACCCCAACCAAGGACTGAAGCTTTTTGAACTTCATCATTTGGCTTCTCCCCAACTATGGGCTTGATCCATAGAGATGATGATAGGAACGTCCATCGGGATGGGGTTCTCCATCAGCTCTTTGATCAGAGTGGCCGCTTTTTCAACGACTTCGGGAATGTCGGGCACCTCGAAAACCAGCTCATCATGGATCTGCATAAGCATTCGTACTCCCAAAGATCTAAGCTCCTTGCTGTACTCACACTTCAGCATGGCCTCTACCGCAATATCTGCCGCAGAGCCCTGAATGATCGAGTTGACCGACTGCCTACGGGCCATCGACGCCATTGCTCGATCATCACTGATGATGTCCGGCAGCCTGCGATACCTTCCCTGAATAGTCTGAACGTACAGGTCCTCCTCGCACCGATCGTGGGTGTCGTAGATAAACCTCCGAACATTCGGGTAGATCTCGAAGTACGTATTGATTAGCTCCTGAGCCTCAGGACAGGAGTCGTAAGTACGTCCATTCTTCATGGTCTTGGTCACTAGAGGCAAACCGAGCTGTGCGCCCAATTTGCCGGCACCGATTCCATAGAGAAGTCCAAACCCTACGGCCTTCATCCCCGCACGAAGCTCGATGAGAGCCTTTTGGTCGTCTGTAGGATTGTTGGCCTTCTTAGCCGCAACAATCTCGTCGTAATCGGCCCCCACAGCAAGTGCGCCGGTCATGGAGTGCAGATCCTTGCCCTCCCTAATAGTCTCAATCATTGTCGGGTCCTGGCTCATATGGGCCATGATCCGCATCTCTAGCTGCTCATAGTCCGCTACGATCAGCGTCATCTTCTGACCATGGGAGTGCCCGGGAGTGGAGATATGACGAAGAGGCCGAACCGTGTGGTCTCCTGCATCTCCGTATCTTCCTGCTACGAATAGCTCGCGAAGCCTTTTGCCCCATTCTCCCCGAGAGGGGATGTTTTGGAGATTTGGGTTTCCGGACGAAAGACGCCCCGTGACCGTTCCATGGATCTTTAGGTCAGTGTGGATCCTGCCAATCTTGTCGGTGGTGGCCGGTAGGCCGGTCAGATAGGTCCCGTGCAGCTTCTTTAGGACACGGTGTTCCTGGAGACATGCTGCCAGGGGCTCTCCCTTCTCTGCCCACTCTTTGATCACCTCTTTGTTGGTGGAGGGGTTCTTGATTCCAGTAGATCCTCCCTTAGTCCAAACTCTAGGTCTGTTTCCGAAAGGGTCTTCCCACTTTCCTGCGGCATTCTGAGTGAAGAACAGCTTCAGGAGCTGCTTAGGGCTATTTGGGTTTACGTCCCACCCTGCCATGCGTACAAGGTCCCTCTCCAGCTTATCAATGTCCTTGCCCATAGGGATTCTGAGGGCATGTACTGCCGGAAGATCGATGAAGAACCCACGCCTTTCCATGTTCCAAAGCGTCCGAAGGAACTTGGCAGTAGTCCGGTAGTAATACTCCTTCAGATTTGTTGAGTCGGTCATCTGAACCGCCTCCAATTCCTCGCAGAGAGTGTCTACCAGTGTGTAGGAAGCCCAGGCATCCAAGGAGGCGTAGTCGCCTACCAGCAGCTTGAGCATCTCGAGAGGTTCCTCGTCGGCCCTGACCATGCTCTTCAGGCTCTCCAGGACGATCTCATGCGCGTCTTCGAGCAGGAGGGGTTCCTGTAGGGCGTCCTTGTACTTGGCACGATCGTCTTTCGTCACCGCCGGAAGACCCAATAGCTCCATAAAATCCGACACATACCCCAGACGGGTGCGCGTCTTGGGACAGACCTCGAATTTTCTGGCGATGCTTAGCAGGCTAGATGCGGTCATTAAATCAGTGACCTCGCCTGTCTGCCGGAATTCCCCTAGGGACTTGCTCACCCTCTTTAGAGACTTGATGACATCTTCATCTCCGTAGACCTTACCCACCAGAGTCAGGAGCTCCAGAGCATAGCCCTCGTCCTTCGCCTCGAGCGCGTCATGCATCCGAACAAGAGTTTCCACTTCCTTGTCCACAGATCCGACCCCGCCAAAGACATCTTTGAAGGGAGACATGCGGAGACCGAGGTAATCGGAAGCGCACTGCTTAAGGCCGTGCCTTCCTCTACGGTTTTCGTCCAATAGCCAATCCATGGCTACCGTGTCCTCCAGCACTCCTCGGAGGTCAATCCCATGGTTGGCGACCATGTGCATGTCGAACTTTGCGTTCGTCATACGCTTGGAAATCTTAGGGTCTTCTAGAATCTTCTTAAAGTACGGCAAAAGCCGTACTGGGGCGCAAATTCGGGTATCCCCGTCTGAGAATGAAAAGAACTTGACCCGTGCCTCTGTCTTAGACAGTCCTGTGGTCTCAGTGTCAAAGCCGACTTTAGGACAGCACGCATAGAGCGCTGCCCATTCTTCTGCCTCTTCTTCGGTATCTACGTATACCGGATCAGGGGTTCGGATGAACCTATACATAAGCCTCTCCTAAAGGTTAAAGAAACACACGCCGCAGCGCGAGATGGAGGAAGACTTAGAGCCTTCCTCCATCTCGGTTATGACGTCTTTTCTCTACTTCCGGAATCGGCCGTAGGTCTTAGATCCGGACTCGTACCCGATGTCATCTTCCCGCAACTCCAGGAGTTCCGAGAAGTGGGCGTTGCCCTTGGCCTCGGTATAAGCCTCCAGGTCGAACTGTGCCTTGATGAGCTTATCGAGATCTTCTGGGAAGATCAGCTTGCCGTCGTTGTCAAGCTCCGGGTTGCCGTCTTCGTCTACTGCAGCAGGACAGGAGCCGTCTGCCAGACGGAAGTCCGCAAGAGGCACCACCTTGTCGACTCGGATCGTAGGCCACTGGCCTTCTCGAACCTTGGTGATCTGCGCCGCCACTTCCCAGAAGTGGAGAGGCGTAGGATCATCGCAGCTATCGCAAAGACTCTGCGACTGTGGGTATCCCACATGCCCGCATGCTCCACACCGAATGCTGTTGTCCCCGAAACGCTTGACTTCTCCCTCAGTGAGGTCGGTGTCATCTACGTCCAGGAGGATGTCTTCGCATTCCTCACAGGTGTACACGGCCGGGAAGAGGCTCCCTCCGCAGCCGCACATCTGTCCAGCGGCCCTGCCGATCTCCTTGATCTTCTCAAAGTGGGTAGCTGGCAGCTCGAGGAACTTCTTTCGGAAGAAAGAGCAGTCTTCGAACGCTCCCTGCTTGATCACGTCCTTCCTCTCACGGAGGGACTTGATCGCATCCCATCGGTGAACGATCTCCCCCTTCAGCTTGCCGCCGCGGTAGCGCAGTGGGGACCCATTCTTGTCATTGACTTGCTCCCGCCTAAACAGGTCGAAGTGAATGACGTTCATGAAGAACCTATTGGGCTCTCCGTACCGAGGGGAAGAGACACGGGTGTCTCCGCAGTCTGCCCGCTCATGAAGCGTGCAGGTGCCAGACTCCTCTCCCCGGAAGTATCCCCAGGACTGGTTTCCCCACTTGTTGGTGTACTGGACCTTGAACATGGGGAGTCCGAGGAACTGGGAACGGTCACCCTCCTCTGCTGGGTAATCTCCAGGAGTCAGGGAGATCCACGCGGTATCTCCGTCCTTGAGGCGGAGCTCATCGCTCCACTTGGCTGTCCAGCCGTTGCGCTTTCCTCGGTTGTTTCGTCGGTTGTTTCGCCTAGAAGAGGCGGTCAAAGGAATGTTTGCCATTGTTTCTTAGCCTTACTGATTGTGATCGGCTTGTCGCAAAGATCGCGAAGTTCTTCCTCCGTGAGGTCATCCGGTTGATGGATCCCCTCCGGGAGTGGAACTACGAATCTCCTTGATCCGGCCAACTGATTACTGATTTTGATCGTTGCTCTTTGCCCGGCAACGTCATTATCCAGACAGAGAAGGATTCTCCGTCCGCTCTCCACCAGCTTTTTACGCTGGAGTTCTGACATATGGCTGCCCATTAGGGCCACCACGTTCTCTATTCCCGACTGTACGAACCACAGGGCTGCTTTGAACCCCTCGACTACGTAAAGGTCAGGAAGTTCTGTGCGCAGTACACGGTCTTCTCTCCACAGATAGTCTGTCTTCGAGAAAGACGTCACCGTGAAGCCGTATTCTAGCAGCTCCCGAGTGTACACTTTGTACTTACCGTACTCGGTTTTCTCAGTTCTTCTGCCCACTATTCCTACGAGTTCTTCAAGCTGATTTCTGACGGGAAAGGTCACTCTACGAAGCTTACGGTCATACCCAATGTCGTGATCGAACAGCAAATCTTCGTCGAACCCTTCCCTCAAGAGGGCTGTGGGACAGAAATCAAACACTCCCAGTAGTTTCTCCGGGAGTACTTTTGTCTCGTCTTTCTTAGAGTGTTTAACTCTTCGCTTTGAACCAGGAGCGGACTTGGGAAGATTCTTTATCTTCCGGTCAATAATTGACCTCCCCTCTCCCAGCTCTTTCAGGAATGTTCGAGCGTTTCCGCCCCCACACCCGGCAAAGCAGTACCATAGGCCGGTATCCGAATTCACGGAGAGGCTGGGCTTTGATTTGCCGGGAGTCTCTCCGTGAATAGGACAGAAGCCCATGAAGTTGCTGTTGGCTCCAGGGCGTAAGCCCTGCACGTACTCCTGATACAGCTCTAGGTAGTCAGTCTCTGAAGGGGCTTGGCCTCTTGGGCTTCTTTTTCTTTGTGGATTGTCCTCCACTGGCGCCTCCATGTTCCTGCTGAGACTCCTTATGCTCCATCTGCTTTTTGGTTTCCAGGAACTGCTTGATGTTTACCGACTTCTCGAGGACCGAAAAGTCACTTCCAGGGCACGCGTTGATGACGAAGGGCCGAACTACTGCTTCTCGAACCTTACTGAACACGAGCATGATGGATGCCCCTCGCCCGGTCGGGTTTGGCCCTCGAAATGCTCGAATAGCCATATCGGCGTCCATACCTAGGGCATCCGAGAACGACAGGTCATCCAGATCTCCACTAGGCTCCTTGGCGTTTGCTCTATTGGCCTGTGTCGTCCCAACTACAGGACATTCCAGGTACTGAGCCATTCCTTTTAGGTCCTGGGAGATGTGCGCGATTTGCTTCCAATCCGCAGACTTAACTCCAGATCTGGAGTCTCGCATGAGGTAGAGGCCGTCGACTACTACCAGGTCCGGCTGAAAGCGCTCAGCCGCAGCAATCAAGTCATCTACGGTAGAGGACTTCCTCTTGCCTTTGTCACTTACGCACAACAGGGAACGGCGCTGTCCTCCCGTACTCCCGTCTTCCTCAATGTCCTCAAGGGCCTCGAGAAGATCAAAGTAGTGCTCTTCGTCGTCCACAGACAGGTTGCCCGTAGTGAGCTTTGCGTAATCGACCCCGCCCAGGACCGAAGTAATTCTCCGCAGGATGTCCTTAGAGGAGATCTCCTTGGAGAAGAACATGACCCGGCGGTTTGCCTGCCACGCATGAGCCGCCATTACGCAGGCAAGCCAGGTCTTCATGTTGCCCGGCCGCCCATAGATGACGATGAACTGCTCGTCCTGCATCCCTCCGGTAGGACGGTTTAGCAGGGCCCATGGAAAGGGAATGCCCACCACTCCCCCGGCCTTCTTCTTGGTTGTGTACTCCTGCCGGATAATATCCGCAGCGTCCAAGAGCGTGATTCCTCCGTCTTCGGAGGCCTCGACGTTTAGCTCTCTCAGCCTAGGGAGAAAACTCTCGAGGATCAGGGAGGGCTCGGAATCAGAAAGCAGCTCATCCGCGATACTCTCTACGAGGGCATTGAGCTTGACTTGAGTGTTCTGCCTCTTGATGTCCCCGACGAGCGCCCCAACGTGGTTCCGGGTAGGACTGAAGTCGAAATCAGGAAACTTCCGCTTTAGCCTGTCCGCAGTAGGCACTTCCCCGCGTTGCTGTGGGTTGTGAAACTCATCCCACAGCCAGGAAAACACCTCAGAGGCGGAGTCAAGAGCGAACATCTCTCTCGTCACGCCCTTCTTCTTAATCGTTGAGAAATCCCCCGTGTCCACGATGTTGGAGATTAGCTCGAGTTCTGGGTGGGCCATTATAGTGGGTCCTCGTCTAATGAGTTGAGGGGCTCTTCCCGGGTTGAGGGGCGAAGTCCCAAATCCTGCAAAGCAGAAGCCTTAGCAGCGGCAACAAAATCTTCTGCCAGGGACAGGATCTTGGGATCGGTAACGACCGACTGCCCTCCGGCCACGGGGCCGGAGAACTCAGATGTCTCGAGGTTCAAGGTATAGGAGATCCTGACCTGTCCTTCCGAAGAGATAGTGATCTCCTGGATATCCAGGTCAAGCTCAATTCCCACCCTTCACTCCGTCCTCGTACTCGTCGTACAGCTCCTTAGCCTTCAGGATGGCATCGCGCATCTTCTCCTGCGCTACGCCACTGGCTGCTTCGTAGGCGAATCCGATGATGGCTTCTTCTTGGTCGCATGACAAGGAAACGGACACATGAGCATCGAATCCATTTCCGTAATCCTTATCTGACATCCCGTACGACACCGAGATTCGGGCGTTGGCGTCTCCCACCAAATCTGAAATTTCGTTAGCACTCATGGATAAGTCCTCCGTAGTTAGTGCGTGGTCGAAGTTGTAGAGCTGCCCGCAGATCCGGAGAGACCCCCGGATCTGCCCCATTGCGGCTACCGACATAGATTCTTAGGCAGAGAAACCCTCGGGGTTCCCGTCTTCGTCTCTGCCAGCCCCTCGTAGATGGCCCTCAGGTCTGCAGGCAGCCTCGTCAGCTGCTTGCCGTCCACCTGGTACTTCAGGAATCCTGCGGCCATCAGTTCCTCCACATGGCCTCCATCCTCTGCCTCCATGACCACGTCCTCCGGATCGAAAATGACCTTCGTAGGTCCGGGGGTAACCCGGAACGACATTCCGTCGAAGTCATGCGTGCCTGCGCCCAGTTCTCGCAGTTCTCGCTTTGCCTGGTCGGCTGCCGTGCTCGCCTGTGCGAGCATTTCTCTCAAATTCCCCACCAACTCTGGGGACTGGTCTGCCAAAGCATCCCAGGTCTTTTGAATGTTTTCATGAAGGGTTGTGAGGTCCTGAATGGCGCTCATGATTGATGTCCTCGTATGGTGTCGTATTGGTTTAGGAGGGAGAGTCCGTATCGAAGATCTCCCATGGTTTTGTAGGTATCCCCAGTCTTCTTGGACACTAGGGACTGGTCACCTTTCCTCAGCAGGAAGCTGGGATGTAGAACAGCCAGCATCGGGTACCGCACAGACCTTCCGGTTACGGGAGAGGCGATACTGACGTCGAAGATGTTCCCTCGTTTGTCCAAGATTGCGACCTTCTTTCCCAAGACTGCCGAGGCTGCCACTTTTCCGGCAGCAATGATCAGCTTGGGGTCCACCGCGTAGATGGTCTTCTGCAGTCGGTCCTTGCAGTTCTTGATCTCTGCCGTCGAAGGGCTGCGCTCGTGCGGTCGGCAGAGAATGATGTTGGTGAAGAAGATCCTCTCCTCGACCACGCTTCTGACCGCTCGATAGTACTCTTCGTTGTCCTCGAGCTCCCTAGCAGCTAGGAGCTCTTCTGTGTCTCCCCACACCATGTCCAACAGCTGAAGCAAGAGCTGCCCAGATCGCCCAGAAAAGGGCAGGCCTTCGGCGTCCTCATCTGAGCCGGGAAACTCTCCGATGATCATGATGTCTGCGCTTACGCTGCCAGAGCCAAACACCACCTGGGTGCGACTTTCGCAAAGCATCGGACACTTTTCGCAGTCCTGATACTCGTCGTAGAGGAGCCTTATGGCTCGCCGTCCGTATGCCATGACGGTCCTCCTATATTAGTTGTTTGGGTCTCCAGTTTCTTTTGACTTGATATCCGTTCCTTTTTGCCTCGTTGACGAGGGAGTAAATCATCCCCCGACAGAGGTCTACGTTGCTGTCTAGGAACAGAAAGACCGCAGGTGGCTTCTTGTTGGGATGCTCTCGAAGGATTCTCCCCACGCTCTGCTGAAATGTAATGGCCGAGTGAGCCCTTGCAGCAAAGGGGGTGACCAGCAAAAGAGTGTCCAGGTCCTTCCGGTTGTACGCTTCCTTGCCGACCCCGATTGTCGCAAACACTAGGTCCGAGCCATTCAGCTGATCTAGTCTGTCGCTGGATTTCGTACCTCCGTGGATCAGCGTGCTTCTGGGGTATTTCGCATGAAGCTCCTTCACATGATCTACGCCGTGAGACAGGACATAAGTTGTCCGCCCCTGGTCCTTGCAGTCCCGTAAGACCAGATCTATGAGAGAGTTTCTAGAGGCATTTTTAGCCAGAACGCCCCTCATCAGGCCTACATTGATTTGTCCGGCCCTATCGAACATTTTCTTGTGTTCTTTGTCTGTGTACATCACCCCAGTATCTATGAGATAGATTGTAGGAGTGAGGTCTTGCGTAGTGTCGCTAAAGAACACGTTGCCTAGGTGGGAGAAGAAGATCCCCTCGCACCGATCTGTTCTGTTTGGCGTGGCACTCAGGCCAATGCGCTTCCCGATGCCGATATCTGCCGCGTTAGAAAAGAAGTCGGCAGCCATGCAATGGCACTCATCGTAAATCACTAGCCCAAAGCGATTCAAAAAGCCGGGAGTAGTCCTCCCATCTTTGACCCTCTTGGCCAGAGTCTGGACAGTGGATAGGCAGATGTCCGCCTCCCACTCGAACTTTTTACCTTGAATCCACCCAATGCTGCCGGAGTGGTCAAAAAACTGATTGAGCTCGTTAAGCCAGTTTTCCAGGTGGGCTTTCTGTGGGGATACGATAAGGGTGGGGACTTTCTCATGGCTAGCTTTCAGCCAGCCTAAGATGGTCTTTCCCTTACCACAGGCCAGGTTTAGGATGCCTCCATCCGACTTCTTTAGCGCCTCCCACGCTTCCTTCTGGTTTTCTCTTAGAAGGAAGGAGGGTTTGGGCTGCAGAGAGATGGAGGAGAAAGAGGAGGGGCGGGCATCAACAACCGGACACCCCAGTGCCTGGACCTGGGAAGGCTTTAAGGCAGCTCGAGGAACCTCGTAGTGATGCGGGTGCTCTTTGACCAGAACCCTAGGATCTCCGTTACCGTCTTCCCCAAATCTAAGAGTCCCTCTCAGGACCTTTCCCTGAATGTGGCTCTTTGGGAGGAAGAGGGATCTCCCGATGTAGGCGGTTTCCTCCTCCATCCTAAGCAGCCTCATTTCTTCCTCCCTCCGAAGATATTACCCTTGTAGGTCTTGCGAGGCCTATGGCTCCAGGCATTTGCGATCGTATCTAGGAATCCCTGGGCAGCTTCGGTAGCGCTGTTGTACAGAGCAACTTCTCCAAAGGTCTCTCCCTCCTCTGGGTCTATCTCGAGTGTAGGGACCTCCTCCCTTCTTCTGCTGGGGGGATCCTTCTTGGTGGGCGCACGGCCACTCCGGCTATGGGCTCTTTTGGGGGGACTTTCGGCATTCTTCATCTTTCTACGGACTACAAGTCCGCATGTTGTATTTGAGGGACATGCACGGCAAGTGCGGTCGTCCCTGTCGTAGTAATCTTCGTCTCCATAACATTCGGGTCTCCCGGAAGAGCTTCCCGCCGTGCTATATCTCCTACTGAACTCGTCAGACATGGGCTACACCTCCTATTAAGTGCCAAATTTGTTATGACGCGGTATGGTAAGATCTACACGACTCGTCCGGAGTTTCCCTATGCCCGTAATCGACCATCATGACGATCTATGCGAGTCTTTCCTAGCCTCCGTAGACCCCAATCAAGTATCCGAGATCATGAAGATCTCCTCTTGGAGGGAGTCCGCAGATCTACTAGATCGGGACTTTGCTCTCATCTTGGTGGATGAGGTGGGGAAGGAGCACCGGAAATTTGCTTGCTTCGATTCCGGCAACGCTCTGATGTCGGAGTGGTACCTCCTCAATGCGGACCACGGATTGGACTCCGATTCTGTCAAGACTGCGGCGGCAAACATCGTAGACTCCCTAGAGCACTACGGACTGACCCCCACACCCGCCTCCGTTTACCTGGCAGACCGTACTGCCGGAGCAGATTCTCGGAGGGTTAAGGTAGCTGGGGCGCCAATGTCTGACTCCCAAAGCTCCATTCGCGCCGCAAAGGGCGGGGCGCTTGGGGGAGCAGCTCTGGGAGCGATTTCTGGAGCTAAGGGAGGAGGGACTCCTCTTCAGATCGCCGGTCGGATGCTGGGCAGAGGCACCGCAGCGGGCACTGCTGGCGCGCTGGGAGTGGGCGGCATGGATTACACAGCCAAGAACGCCTCGGCGTTTGACTACGTAGCAGACGCTGCCGCTTCGTGGGACGACCTCGATCCGTACAATAGGCACGAGGTTGCTGTAAACCTGGTGAAGGTCGCCTCCGCAGGCGGAGCAACCGTTCCTGGCCACATCTACGCATACAGCGGCACCTCCCTGAACCCCAACTTCAAGAAGATCGCAGAGGCGCGCAGGGACTTCTCCTCGATCCAGGATGTCCAGGATGGGTACACCCGTCTGTCTAAGATGGCCGCGGCTATGGACCCTGACGACGTAGTCGAGGCCATGTACCTCCTGGACGAGCAGGCACAGGTCAATCACCGATACGGGAGCCGCATCCCCGATCCAGTCCTGTCGGTATACGGCACGACCAAGGAAGCCGAGTACTCCTGGACTCATGGCGGAGACTACGTCAACGAGACGATGCTGAAGAGGTACGCGGGCAGCGATTCCTCCCAGAAGATGGAAGATGTCTTCACCGAAGACCTGAAGGACCTGTTCCGCAGAGATCCTGTCTCTGTCTTTAAGCGGATGCCTGACGAGCAGAAGATCCTCCTCACCAGAATGGCCTCCCAGTCCCGAGATAACAATAACGGCGGGTACTGATGTCGCTGTTCAAGAACGAACAGGCGCACCCGCTGATTCTCCTCAGGAAGTACCTGGGGATGTTCGGCATTGACGCGCTGGAGTGGGAGCCGCCGGTCATCAAGAGCGCAGTAGAGGAGGAGACGGGAACATCCATCGCCCGGATCAACCTGCTGAAGCTTATGGCCGCTATTGCTGTGGCCAACCACGACTCGTTCTGGAAGGACTGGCAGACGTTTCATTTCCTTACGGCTGCCTTAAATAACAACATCCCGTCCGCCGCAGTCTTGTCTGACCAGTCTGTCGGGCAGATGATGACCGCGGTGGATATCGCAAACACCATTCGCAAAGATCTGGGAGAGGCTACCTCAGTGCCCTCCTTTAGCGAAAAGGTAGCGCGGTACATTGCAGCCCAGGCCCTTGAGTCGGGCATTTGGTACCTTCCGGCTCCGTTGGAGTTTGCAAACGAGTATTGCGCCGGCCTCATGCAGCGGTGCGAAAGATGCGGCAACGAGGAGGAGCGTCAGGACGACGGCCTCTGTAGCTACTGCACGGAGCGGTACAGCATGGACTCTCTACAGAAAATGGAGCCGGACCCCGAGCTGGCCGAGCAGTGGGACTCTTCTAAAGTAAAGCCCTTTACTCTGTACCCCTACAAGGGAGTGAGTCAGCGCCTAACGCAGGCTCTCACACGAAGGGACGTGGTCTTGGGAGAGACTCAAGACGACATCTGCGCCGCCAAACTACTAACTGGACTAGAGTACATGAGCTATAGAAGGGCTCAACTCAAGTCTCAAGGGGCGGCCCAGTGATCTCCCGAAGTTCCCTTTTCTTCTTCAGCGAAGAACTACAAAAGTACGCAGGCATGCCTGAGCCGCAGCAAGCCCCGCAACCGGAGAAGAAAAAGAACTTCGTCACCAAGCACATCGGCAAGGGGACTTTGGCGTTGGGGGCGTTGGGAACTGCTATGGCCCTCAAAAATCCCGCAGCTGCCTCCAAGTACCTGGGCCAGATGAAGCAGGTGGTCACGAACCCTAAGGCAGCGCTTCAGAGGGGATTTAGGTCGGGAGCGTCCAACACTCGGGCGGGAACTGTCGGAGCTTCTGAAGCTGCGTCCAAGAGAGTCAGGCTGTACAAGGACGTCCTGAACGACGCGCAAGCAGGTAAACTGCAGTCCATCAAATCCCTCGACACTATCGGCGCAGGAGGAACTTCTGCGAGAGCTTCGGGTTGGGGAAGCGCGGGTAGGTCGTTCAGTAGGGGGGGACAGGAACTAAAGATGTCCGCAGATCTCACTAAGAGAGTGGGAGACATGCAAGCCAAGCTCAAGGCCGGTGAAGAAGTCTCAGAGCAGGCCTTGAAGGGCCTTTATTCCGAGATTCAGAGTGCCGGAAAGGGCCTCAAGATGAGGAAGGGCATGACGTACTACGCCCCTGGAGAGAGGGGTGTAATGCTGGGACTAGGCGGAGGACTTGGAGGTACTGCGGGCCTCGAAACTCATGACCCGGAAACCGGCCGTAAGCGAGGCATCGCGGAAAGAGTCGCTCGAGGTACCGTAGGTGCAGCAGTCGGCACTATGGCTACTCCCCTATTTATGGGCCGAGGCGCGGGACTCTCCAAGTCCAATCTCATCACCGGTAAGGGACCCTCGATGCTCAGTCAGAAGACCCTACTTCCCCTGGCGGGCTCTACGGTCGCTTTAGGCGCCGGCGGAGTTGCCGGAGAGGTGGCCGGTAAGGGCGGAGAACTGGCGGATAGAGCCTTCGGACAGAAATCATGAACGTAGTCTCCAGCGAAGCAAACCGATTCAATCCCAGGCCGGTCTCCTACGAGGGCGGTCGGGGCTTCGGCATTCGCTACCCGTCCCCCTTCTTTGATGTCTCTCAGCAGTTCCTTCCCTCTGACGTACATCAGCTCCACCACTGGTGTCGGTACTACTTTTTGACCAATCCGGTCATCAATGCCGCCTGCTCCAAGATGGCGGAGTACCCTGTTACTCCTCTTGTCTTCGAGACGGAGGACCCCAAGCTGGTAGAGCTGGGCAAGTCCCTAGAAGATCAACTAAAGCTGCGATCTTTTCAGGTCGAAGTCGGACTAGACTACTTTGTCTACGGAAATGCGTTCATCTCGCTGTTCTTCCCGTTTGAGAAGTACATCATTTGCCCCAAGTGCAAGGAGCGTTACCGCGCCAGCAAGAACCGCTTCCGCTACAAGTGGCGGAGCGGCCGCTTCTATCTGAAGGAGTGCAAGTGCGGATACCAGGGATACGCGAAGCAGCAGGATGTCTACATTCGCAGCGCGCGCGACATTCGCCTGGTTCGGTGGAATCCCGAAAACGTCAACATCAAGTACAACGAGATCACAGGCAAGGCGAAGTACTACTTCAAGCTGCCCAGGGCGATTGCCAACGATATCAAGTTGGGCGACCCCGATACGATCGAGACCCTTCCTCTCGAGTTCCTAGAGGCAGCCCGCAAGCGGAAGTCTCTTCTGTTCACGCAGGACAACCTCTACCACCTGAAGCGCCCGACCATCGCGCAGAAGGACCAGGGCTGGGGAACGCCTCTGATCTACCCCTTGCTAAAGGATGCCTTCTACCTACAGGTGATGAAGAAGGCGAACGAGTCTGTGCTCATGGAGCACATTGTCCCGATGAGGATGATCTTCCCCGGACAAAGCACCGGCGGAAATGAGGGCCCATACGGGTCGTACAATCTCAGCAACTGGAAGAAGAAGATTGACGCTGAGATCAATATGTGGCGTCGGGACCACAATTACATCCCAGTTCTCCCGGTGAACGTTGGGTTCCAGCAGATAGGCGGACAGGGCCGAGCCCTGTTGATGTACCAAGAGATGCGCCTTCTTTCGGAGCAGATGCTCGCAGGTGCCGGAATCCCTGTCGAGTTCATCTTCGGCGGCCTTCAGTGGAGTGGGTCCAGCACCTCCCTCCGAGCTCTGGAGAACATGTTCCTCGGGTACAACAAGCAGCGCCATGAGCTCGTAAACAAGTTCATCGTGGAGAAGGTTTGCTCCTTCATGCGTTGGCCCAAGATCTCTGTGCGCTTCGACAAGTTCAAGATGGCCGATGACCTGCAGAGAAGCATGTTCTACCTGCAGCTCAACCAGGCGCAGAAGGTCAGTGACCGCAGGCTGCTTGAGGAGATCGGGGAGAACTTCGATCTCGAGAACGACCGCATGATGTCCGAGCTAAAGAAGAACCTTCAGACGCAGCGCACCATGCAGGTCGCCGGTGCTGACGTTCAGGGCGAGGTCCAGCTTCGCACTTCCCGGTACCAGGCTAAGTCTCAGTCCCTAATGGCGAAGGCCCAGGCCGAAGTCCAGATGGAGATGCAGAAGAAGCAAATGGAAATGCAGCAGCAAATGCAGCAGCAGGTCCAGCAAGGTGCGGATCCTCAACAGGTACAGGCAGCACAGCAAGCAGCACAGCAACAGCAAGGTGCTGCAGCCCAGGCCGCCCCGCAAGGTGGAGGCCAGCAGGGTGGCGGCCAAGCCCAGCAGACCCCAGGTATGCCGGACGGAGCAACGGCCTACGATGAAAACGCGCAGTCTCCCAACGACACAGGTGTGCCGGCGGCCATGGCCGGCATGACCTCTCAGCTTCAACAGGGGGCTGGCGGAGTGGACCTCAGGTACATCGCACAGAGAGCTGCGGCGTTCCTGCGGACAGTCAAGAAGGAGCAAGGCCCTGAAGCCATGTATAAGTCTTTGGGTGAGATGCAGACCAGCAACCCCAATCTTTACCAATTGGTGGTCCAGCTTCTGAACGATACGGGATCTAAGGAAAACCTTCAGAATGCCCAGGCGAACCCCAAGCCTAACGGGAATCCGCAAGCGGATATCTCCCGTCAGGTGGGGTAGCGCAACATGGGGAAAAATGAGTTTGCTGCCGTCTTCAGTGGTCTCTCTGCCCCTGCTGGGTACAGGTGCTCCATGATCTCTCTGCAGTTATCTGCCAAACATCTCTCATGAAAGCTTAGCTCCTGCTCTCCCGAATCAAAGTAGGTCTCCGACACGGTAAACCTTTTGGGAAGCCTTCTTACTGCGTACCTGGAAATACACACTACATGCTCATGATCCACAATCTGAGCCGTGCACCAGTCGCACTTAATCTTGTCTTCTCTATTCACGAGGGATTCCCAGCATCAATACGCCACTCTCGTACCCGCAGAGCTCACACGTACCATTCCCGTAGTAAGGCTGTACGATGAGCCCTTCTGTACAGGTCGAACAGACCCACAGGTAGTCCCCAAACTTATTGTCTATGAGAGAGCATGTCTCACACGCCACATCACTACAGAGGCTTTCAGCGAGAGGACAATATGCCGTGTGGATCGGCTCGTCTCTCTTCTTTGCTTCTGTGGGGATTGAGGGGGCATCTAAAGAGAAGCCGGAGGGCCGGGCAAAAAGCCCGACCCCCCTCTTCTTACTCATCGTCTAGCTCATCGAACGCGGCCTCGATGACGCGCTCGCTTTGCTGGCAGATACCCACCACGAAGGCGAGGGCCCACAGTCCCAGCAACATATTACAGGTCCCGCAGGAGGCGGTCCACCTCCTCCTGCGGGGTCTCGTTGCCGTTGTCGTCGGTGTTCTGGCTCTGGTGCATGTATCGCATTCTCTACTCCTTTGGCTGAGCTATGTCCCAGCTGTTAGACTTATGACTCATTACGCGTAGGTATTTGAAATGGCAAATCTGGCTCCAGAGGATGCGTACCGCCTCCTCGAAGAAAGAACCAAAGAAGCCATCAAGAGCCACTTTCCGGTCGAAGGCCGAGAAAACAGGCTCGAGTTGGTTGATATTTCTACTGACGAGGACTCTTCGTCTTCGTCCGGGAAGCACCATACGTACAACCACACGTCTCAGACGGATGCGAAGCTCCACGATAGAACATGGGGCCCCAACATCGTAGGGACGTTTCGTCTCGTAAATATGGAGACAGGTAAGGTTGTAGATCAGGGAAAGCGTACCCTAGGACAGCTGCCCAAGATCACCAGTCGGTACAGCTACATCGTCGAGGGGAACGAGCGTCAAGTTGACAGTGTCTTCCGCCTTAACCCAGGCGCCTATCACGTAGAGGCAGACAACGGAGACCTTCTAGCAAAGTGGAACGTTGCGGCAGGCTCCAAGGTGGGGTCATTTAAGATCTCCATTGAGCGCAAGAACCCCAAGAAACTGGGAGCGATGTACCTGCTGGTGAAGAGCGGTGCCCAGTCCACACGCAAGATCCCCGCCTACGGCATCCTTTCCGCACTCGGGGTGACAGATTCCTCCATGCGCAAGGCATGGGGAGACGCCGTATACGACGTAAACCGCAAGGTATCTAAGCCCTCGGATCTATTGAAGTTTCACGAGGCTGTGGAGAAGCGCCGAGTAGGAAAGGAGAAGTACCAGTCCCCTACCCTCTCGGAGGCCCGTAAGTTTGCGAAAGAGGTCTTTGAGGGCGCGGAAGTAAACCCAGACACGATGCTTTCCACTCTGGGTAAGAAGTTCACCAACATCACTGGAGACGCACTTCTGGCGTCCTCGGCCAAGGTGGTGGGCATTAGCAAGGGAACTGCAGAGCCTGACGACCGGCAATCTCTCTCCAACAAGCGTCTCTTTGGCATGGAAGATTTTGTCCATGAAGAGATCTCTAAAGGATCTTCTCGGTTTGAGATGCAGAAGAAGATCCGAAATAATCTAGACCGTAAGGCCAAGATTTCGGACATCCTCCCTGCCGCTTCTGTGGGCTATGGGAGGATGATCACCCGTAAGTTCAAGGCTGCCCAGCTTCCGACCCAGACAAACCCTCTCCAATTCGTGTCCAACCACACGAAGACCACTATTCTTGGCCCCTCGTTTGGCGGAATTAAGGGGGACAACGTCAACCTGGATCGAGACAAGCTGATCAATCCGTCCCACCTCGGGCTGCTTGATCCTCTACAGACCCCGGAGAACACCTCTACTGGCGTCTCCCTGCACATCCCAATCGGAGCAGAGAAGAAAGGGAAGCAGCTCTACACGAAGGTCTTGAACGTAAAGACTGGAAAGTTCGAGCAAAAGAACGCCGCGGAGCTAGAGAGGGCCGTCGTCGCGTACCCGGACCAGGTGAAGATTACTCGTACCAAGACGGGAGCCAAGGTCCGACCTCTGCATCCAGGAGACGTCGTCGTTTACGACTCTGATCGCAGCACCGCCAAGAGACCTTGGAAGGATGTCCAATACGTCCTGCCCAACGCCAAGACTCTGTTCTCTTTTAGTGCGAACATGGTCCCGTTTGTCCAGAACAACAACGGAAACCGCGCCATGATGGCGGCCAAGCACCAAGAGCAGGCGGTTTCACTGAGAGACCGAGAGGCACCTCTAGTCCAATCGTCTGCCTCAGGGGACGTTTCTTTCGATCAGCTAATCGGCAAGCTGAACTCTACTACTGCGAATCTGGCAGGAACCGTATCTAGGATTACCAAGGACTCCATCTACGTGAAGGGGGCATCCGGCAAGGCGGAGCCTCATCCGATCTACAACCATCACCCCCTGAACGGCACGAAGCACATGATGCATTCGACTCCGGTGGTAAAGGTCGGAGACAAGGTAAAGAGGGGCCAACTCCTTGCGGACTCCAACTTCACTAAGGACGGGACCCTGTCTCTGGGTACGAACCTTCGTGTTGGGTATCTGCCGTACAAAGGCTACAACTTCGAGGACGGCACTGTCATCTCGGAGACCGCAGCCAAGAAGCTAGTGTCTACGCACCTTCACATCGAAGAAGCGGAGATGTTTTCCAACGTAGTTGTCAATAAAAAGCTGTGGAGAAACTTCGCAGGGGCCAACAAGGCCACCGCAGAAGTGATGAAGAAGTTGGACGATGACGGAGTCATCAAGGAAGGATCTAAGGTAGTCCCCGACGACATCTTGATCACTCGGCTGGTCAAGGCGGAGATGACTCGAGAGACCCAGGAC
>Ga0315331_10000225_pt1 | contig 36583 bp, 27 predicted proteins | sample M160m34915metaG_FD_203456 | JGI IMG/M metagenome (GOLD analysis project Ga0315331, IMG submission 203456) | Ammonia-oxidizing marine archaeal communities from Monterey Bay, California, United States - M1 60m 34915 | ecosystem: Environmental > Aquatic > Marine > Intertidal zone | place: USA...
CAACATACTTTCGTCAAAAGCTAGAAACGGATTTAGAATGTTTCATGTTGTCGGGGATAAACAGGGTAACCCAGATGTGAATGTATGCGGGAATTGCCATCGAATGCCATTCTGGGTCAGTACTAATACGAGAGGGTCAGGGATGGATGCACCGACTTGGAGAGGCGCATATGATCGCTGGATGATTCTACCTCAGGGGCGTCTGAATCTGATCGACTTTGATTTCTACGCATCGATGGCCGACCGTGGGATTCCTGAGCGATCCCTGTGGCGTCTCTCCTGGGGGAGTCGGCGGGAATTTGACAACGTGTGGGATATGGTGCTGGAAGGCAGTACCGGGTTTTCCGGTGCGTTTGCCCGACAGGTCACTTTGAATGAAATGGCCGTAAACGATCCGGTGTCTCTGGATTTGTTGAAAGCCCTTGAGCAGTCCTCTCGCGAGGGTGGGGTGGTTTTGCAGGGCGAAGGAGTCTGGATGCATGATGGAAATCCAGTGCCCGCTGCACTGGAATTTAACGGGCAGTATTATGCAGATAGAAACCATCCCGGGAGGAACTATGAACTTCAGCAATTAGTATCACTTGCGACTGAGGGGGGATTTATTGGAACCTTTACCGGACGCTTGGGACAGAATGTCGGTTTGAATTATCCGCAACCGGCGCTCTGGACTTCAGGTAGGATTGAAAGGCAGCGAGGGCCTCAAGTTTTCCCTGCTTTGACTCTCGATAAACTTTCGATGACGATGAGTGGACGCCATATCATGGAAGATGCCCATGTGATCATTAACGGACATAAAGTGCCCGGCACGCTTCGTGTGGAGAAGGCGGAGCACAGGGGCGCCGCAAGCTTTGATCAAAAGGTGACTGTTACTTTACAATCTCTTCCTTTAGGGAAACTCGAAACCAAGCTGGTCAGGGCGGGGGGGGCAGCCCATGGGTTCGTTCCAAAGGACGGAAGCCTGGGAACAAAATGGCGTCGATTAGGTTTTGATGACTCCGATTGGTTTTTTGGGCATACAGGCTTTGGTTATGAGAAAGGAGAAGGATATGGCGACATGATTGAGACAGATCTGGAAAATGCGATGCAAGATAATACCAGTGTCTTCATTCGTATTCCTTTTGTCGTGGAAAATCCCTCCAGTTACGACGGCCTCGAATTCAGGATTCAGGCTGATGACGGTTTCTCTGCTTACATCAACGGTAAGCGGATAGCGTCGAGGAACAGGCCTCGCCGATTGAGCTGGGACTCTCAAGCAACAGACTCAAGTGCTGAGGTGGTGGCTGATCGATTTGAAACTTATGACTTGAGCCACCTTCTGGATTCATTGAAGCCTGGAGAGAATGTATTGGCTATTCATGGGCTGAATCGAGGTGGAATCAGTAGCGATTTTCTCATTCGCCCTGAACTGGTTGCTTCGCGGCCGGCCAAAAAAAGCAATGAGGCTGGAACTGGAATGCACTTGGTTCAGCTTCAAAACCCCGATGGGCTCTTCAGTAATGATTTCATTTTTTATGTACAGTAAACCGGGGCTTCACAGCTGTATTTGCGAACCTGTCGATCTCAGTAACAAAGATGGTCAGATCCAAAGCAAGACCATCTGAGCGGAAGCAACCTCTTGTTTGAATTGACTCAAGGTCGCGAGCGGTTTTCGTCCTGTGATAATTCGTAGGTGTAGATGTATTTCTCTCTCTTGACCCATTTGGCACTCCCGTCGCACATCTGGAAGTTCGTGCCATCTTCGCCGTGATTGTCGTTGGGATCTGGGTAATTGTTTTGTGCTCCTGTTCCCTGACCGTCACCATCAAATATCAAATAAATATCTGACGGGCCAACCACTTGTCCCCTTAATCCCTGAGCAGAGCTCTTGTGTACCCAGCTCAGGACCGTTCGTTCAGTTTTTCTTGTCGTGTAATTCATGAACGCGTTGATCTCATAGCTAACTCCACGTAAATCTGCCTGTCGGGTTCGAGTGCCGCGCATGCGCTTATATGGAGCCTGGCGGCGTAAATCCTCCAGTATTCTTCTGCCTCGCACCGTGACTGTATTTGTACCGATAAAGTTTTGAGTGGATGGGCATACAAATATCGATTGGGCATTGGCGCTTGGGATGTAAGTTGGATGCAACCAGGACAGATCGTCACTATTATCGTCGGGAGTGCCTGATAACCATCCTTTTTCATTGTCCTGACCATACATCATGGATCCTAATCCCATCTGCTTGAGGTTGTTGATGCAACTGATGCGGCGAACCTTTTCCTTGGCCTTGGAAAGCGCGGGTAAGAGCATGCCGGCCAGAATGGCGATGATAGCAATCACCACAAGTAATTCAATCAGTGTGAACCCTTCTCCGCATGGTTGGTTTTTCTTTGATAGTCTCATGATATGTTGAATATTGTCCAAAAGGATGGAGCGCGTCCATAATTTTTTAAAGTCCGGCACTCATGGGAGCGGCGTCTTCATGAGTGTCAAAAGCTTTTTTTTTAGCAATGCGTTCTCCAGACTGGGTTCTGCCAAAAAATAGCATGCCAATCATACAATTAGATATTCATCCAGGGGCATGTCATTTGCCACCCGCTAAGGTTGCAGTATTTAGAAAGGCTCTATCAACGATCACTTTTATCATATCCAGATCAAGGGAGTTATTATTGGAACCAGCTGCCTTGACGGTGGTGACGAAGATCTGTTTTTGAATCCAAAAAGACAACTGGTATTTCTTGATTATATGCTCGGTCCATCCGCACATGCTTTCTTCGCGGTCATAGTCCTTGAAATCTTGAGTTGATTTATTTTCAGTGTCGTGAACGTTCGAGTGTGTTTGTTTGAATGGATCAAGTTATGCAAAAAGAGATTGCATCGTCGTTATGGAAAAAATGGGGCCCTTACCTGAGTGAGCGTCAGTGGGGCACTGTGCGCGAGGATTATAGTTCCACAGGAGAAGCATGGGACTACCTCAGCCATGAACTGGCGCGCAGTCGGGCCTACAGATGGGGTGAGGATGGAATCGCTGGTTTCAGTGATGATCGACAATCGTTGTGTCTGGGGGTTGGTTTGTGGAATCACAAGGATCCAATACTTAAAGAGCGCATGTTTGGCCTGACTGGTGTCGAAGGCAATCACAGTGAAGATGTCAAAGAGGTGTATTATTATCTTGATGCCACTCCATCGCATGATTACCTCAAAATGCTTTATAAATATCCTCAGGCTGCTTTCCCTTATCAACAGCTCGTGGATGGCAATCGAACCGGCAAAGAAAGCCCCGAGTATGAGTTGGTGGACACCGGGGTCTTCAAAGAGGATCGATACTTTGACGTTTTTATCGAATATGCTCGACCCCGGCCTGATGATACTTTGATTGAAGCAACGATTGTCAATCATGGGCCCGAGCCTGCTGCTCTGACTTTTCTTCAGCAGCTTTGGTTCCGTAACACATGGTCATGGGGGAACAATGATCAAGCCAAACCCCGCATGCATGGAGTGGATTCCATCGGTCTGGAGATTCATCATGAAGCGCTCGGTCATCTTTATTTCCATGCTGAAAATCCAGATGACCTAATCTTCACGGACAATGAATCACGCCCAGAACACAGATTGGGATCGAAGCCTCAAGGTTATTGGAAGGATGCATTTCACGAATACCTTGTTCATGGTAACTCAAAGGCGATCAACCCCAATGGGCAGGGTACTAAATGCGCCATGCTGCATCGTTTGAAGTTAGAAGCTGGAGAAACCAGAAAATTAAGGTTTCGCCTGACGTCACAAAAAGCGATCAAGCCATTTGAAGGATTTGATGAAACATTTCAGCAGATCAGGAATTCGGCAGATCGTTTTTACGGTCACCTCCAGGAAAATATCGAAAGCCCTGATGAACGGTTAATCCAGAGGCAAGCTTTTGCAGGTTTGATCTGGAGTAAACAGTTTTATTATTACGACGTTGAAAAGTGGATTGCTGGAGATCCGGGGCAGCCAGCTCCCTCAGCTTCACGACACCATGGACGCAATCATGAATGGCTTCATTTAAAAAATGCCGACATCATTTCCATGCCAGATAAGTGGGAATATCCCTGGTATGCCGCCTGGGATCTAGCTTTCCATTGTGTCCCTTTCGCTCTGATCGATACCGAATTTGCCAAGGAGCAAATGCTATTAATGCTCCAGGAATCATACCTCCATCCTAATGGGCAAATTCCCGCCTACGAATGGTCTTTTGGAGATGTGAATCCGCCTGTTCATGCTTGGGGTGCTTGGCGTGTCTACCAGATGGACCGTAAACGCAACGGATTTGCAGACCGTCGTTTTCTCGAACAAGTCTTTCATAAACTGCTCCTGAATTTTACATGGTGGGTGAACCGTAAGGACGTGGGCAATCGAAATGTCTTTCAGGGTGGTTTTCTCGGACTGGATAACATTGGGGTCTTTGACCGAAGCATTCCAGTTCCCGGAGGTGGGCAGTTGGATCAGGCAGATGGTACTGCATGGATGGCGATGTATTCACTCAATATGATGCGCATAGCACTGGAGCTTTCACTGCAGAATCCGGTCTATCAAGAAATCGCCATCAAGTTTTTAAATCACTTCCTGGCCATCGCAAAAGCCATGACCAATATTGGTGAGTCGGGCATTAGTTTGTGGGATGAAGAGGATGAGTTCTTTTATGATGTTTTACACTTTCCTGAAGAAAAACCGATTCACGTCAAAGTGCGTTCCATTGTGGGACTGATTCCCATATTCGCGGTGGAAGTGCTCGAACCGGAATTGCTTGAAAGGGTGCCGCGGTTCAACGAACACCTTGACTGGATACTTGAGAACCGACCGGAATTGGCCTCGCTTGTTTCACGTTGGAACGAACCTGGTAGAGGACATCGTCATTTGTTTTCCCTCTTACGAGGCAGTCGACTCAAATGTTTATTGCGGCGGATGCTGGACGAAGATGAGTTTCTTTCCCCATACGGTATCAGGTCAATGTCCAAAATACATGAGAAACATCCCTATGTCTTGCACTGTGAGGGGAAAACGAAGCATTGCAACGGTTCTTCAAAAGTGGATTATCAACCGGCTGAATCCAATACCCATATGTTTGGCGGTAATTCAAATTGGCGTGGTCCCATCTGGTTTCCTGTCAATTTCCTGCTTATTGAATCTCTCCAACGCTTTCACCACTATTACGGAAGCGATTTTAAAGTCGAATCGCCTTCCAGCTCGGGTCAAAAGCTCACTCTTGAAGAAGTTGCTGAGGATATTTCCACTCGTCTGGGGGATCTTTTCCGCAGGGACGATCAAGGGCATCGTCCTATTTACAAACATCATCCCGATATTCAGTTGAATCCACAATTCAAAGATTGCATCTGGTTTTATGAATACTTTCACGGTGACAGTGGGCGTGGCGTAGGAGCCTGTCATCAAACGGGTTGGACAGCTCTTATTGCCAAATTACTCCAACCCAGAGTCAAGGAAAACTGACTTGGAATGGGCTTCTGGAGTTTTCCCTGCGGGTTATTTCTAACATTGAAATGATCTGGATAGAGCTGGCACCTACTCCTCCAAAAATTTAATGTCCTTAGGTGTTTATCTAGTTCATTAACGATTGCTGTTGAGTCTGGAATTATCATTAATCATGCACCTAAAGCGCTTTCCGCGATGCTTCTATCTCCATATTGCTTTGTAATACTGACTTTGCTTTTTGTATGAAACCGTCTACGATCGATCTCATGTTGAGCAAGGATTCCTGCGGTATATTGGGCCTCTCGAAAGTAGTATGAAAATTAGACTCCAGATGATACTGATTGTTGCGCTGCACGCGTGCGCGTGCATCTGTATTGTGTCGGGTTCCGGACCGTCATTGCCTGATCCTGACGGTCAATCGCCAGATATGACGAAGCCGGTCAAGGTTTATATCTTGATGGGGCAATCCAATATGTTGGGTTTCGGTCGTATTGAGCCGGGTCGAAAAGGCCCCGAAGGCTCCTTGTCTCACGCGGTAAGGGAAAAGGGGCTGTATTCTTACCTCATGGATGAAGATGGGGCTTGGACAGTGCGCAATGATGTTCGCAATGTGCGAGTCATGGGAAGTGGGCTCGGCGGGATGCAGGTTTTTGTCAATGACTGGTTGACCATCGGACAAAGCAATATCGGACCGGAAATTGGCATAGGCCATTACCTGGGCCAAGCAATCAATGAACCTGTTCTGCTGCTCAAGAGCTGTATTGGTAATCGAGCTCTGGGTTGGGATTTGTTGCCTCCGGGCAGCGAAGGATATGAATTCACCGATTCCAAGGGTGTGACCTGGGTGCATCCGGGTTACGAAGGTTCACCCGAGCGTTGGCAAAAAGGCACCGATCCCAAGAAGATTACTTGGTATGCAGGTATGCAATATGATGGGGACATTGCGAGAGTCAAAGAAGTATTGAGTGAACTCGATACGTATTATCCCGGCGCAGAGAAATACGAGATTGCAGGTTTCTTCTGGTGGCAGGGGGATCGTGACAGTCGAAGCGAAGCGCTCTCCGCCCATTACAAAACAAATCTTGTCCATCTCATCAAACAATTGCGTAAGGATTTCAACGCGCCCGAAGCAAAATTCGTTTGTGCTTCCCTGGGGCAAACGAATAAGGACGACACAGGCAAAGGAAGGAAAATACTGGATGCCATGTTAGCCGTGGATAGCCGCTCCTCCAGTTATCCTGAGTTCAAAGGCAACGTAGCGGCAGTCTACAGCCACCCATTGTCCAAAGGCGGTAGTTCTGGCGGCCATTACAACGGCAATGCTGAAACCTACATGAACATCGGGGAAGCCATGGGGCTCTCTATGGTTGATCTGCTCAATAATTGGTAAAAATGCTCCCTCAAAACTGATGTTGCCAAGTGAACCCAAATGTGTCCAATTGGTCTGATACTTGCTCCCATCCATTGCTGGAAGGGATTTTAGAAAACAAATGGAAAGGCGACGCTGATGTCAAAAGCAATCATGGATCCGGAAGAAGTTCGACGCTTCGCGAAGGAGTTGAAGCACTTTAATGCAGGCCTTCAGCAGGGAATGACTTTGCTGGATGCGCGGTTCAAGGCGCTTGGCGACAGTTGGCAGGATCAGGAACACCAACGCTTTGCAGAGGAATTCAGTCAGACCATCCGGGCTTTGAAGAAATTTGTTGAAGTGTCGAACGAACATACTCCCTTCTTGCTTCGCAAAGCGCAGCGGATCGAGGATTATCTGGAGCAACGATAGCCATGCCCTCAAAGGCTCAGATACATTCGGTGGACGCTTTGGAATTGTTCCGGGTGAAGCTAGTTCAGTACCTCGAAAAGTCGATCACGACCATGGATGAAGTCGGTAGCGATCTCAAGCGGACGCTGATCTGGCTGGAAGAACAGCAAAAACCTTTTTGGGAACATCAAGTGCGTCTCAAACGGCGTGCTCTGGAGGAGATGCGAAATGAAATCTTTGCAGCCAAGCTCTCACAGATGCGTCATTCCAGCGATGCACAGCAAGTAGCCCTTCAACGCGCCAAGCAAGCCTTTGAGGAAGCCGAAGAAAAGCTTCATCGAGTAAAAAAGTGGTGTCGTCGATATCAAAGCGACGTGGAACCGCTGGGGCGTGAAGTGGAAAAACTCCAAGCGGTCATGTTTCAGGACCTGAAACAAGGCGCCGCTCTCCTTGATCGAATCATTCGTACTTTGGAGGATTATGCGGATCGACGTAAATCGCTTGATTCGGATCGATCGGACATAGTTGAGGCTTTGGAGGGGGGAACTGGTTTGCCGGATCAGCGGGCTAGCGAAGTCAACAAGGAGTTGGGAGGGTCGGAATCATGAGTTTGCACGCACGCAATCAATTAATGGCATTGACCAAAGATCTTCTTCGAACATGGGAACGAACCCGATCGGTTTGGAAAGATAGCAAGGCGGACGCATTCGAACGCGACTACATCAAGGAACTTGAATCAAGCGTGAACCGAGCCGTGCATGGGATGGAAAAGCTGGATGTTATCTTGAAGAAAGTGAGGAAAGATTGTGGCTAAAATACTCACAGCAGGTCAATCGATCTCAACCTTGGAAAAGCTCCGCCAGACCATGGAGGAGCTGGGGGGGCGCGAGAAGGCGTTGATCGCATCACGCGATCGCGAATTAAAGTCCATTCAGCAAAAATCTGCGTTGGAAAACGCGCGCTTCAAACGACAGGCTGAAGCTGAAACACAAAAGGCGATGGAAGCTCTGAATGAGGAGCGCATTCGACTCGAATCCCACTTTGCCGCGCGCAAGGTTCGTATTGATCATGCTTATGAGAATGCGCAGAAGGCATTGAATGAGACCGCCGAGCAAACGCGCAGTCAACAGAAGTATGAAAATCAAAAAGAACTTTTGCAGGCCAATCGCGCGCATGAAGCGGACCTGCAATCGGTGGATCATGCCGGGAAATCTTTTTCGGCTGAATTATCAAATGAGACCCAGCGTCTTGAGAGTAGTGGTGGGCTTGGTTGGAGGGTTTTCAAAGGTTATGGTAATTTCAGGAAGTGGCTGCGAGATGGAGGACAACCTTCTCCTGGCGAAGTAAGCATCCAAGATGAGCATGCATTGCTTGAGTCATTGAAATCCCAGTTGACTGAGCTCGAATCGTCTCTCGCTTTTTCCGTTCACAACGCTCTGGCCCGCATCTTCTCCTTCGTCTCCATCTGGCTGATCCTGTGTTGCCTTGGCATTGGCGGAGTGATTGTATTCCTGTTACCACAGGTATCCGATGCCATTGGTGCAACTCAGAACCGGATCTTGATGGGGTTCGGGGGTATGGGGGGGCTGGTAATGATTGTATACGCGATGGGCTACATCCTGGCCCAAGGTGCCGCACGCTCCTTCGTGAATTTATTCGCAAATTGCACCGGCTTGATCGAACAATGCCAAGTTGCCGCCAATCGAAGTCGTGAGGATGCCACGGCCTCTGCGCGCGAAGTTCTTCAGACCATTGAAAGCCGTCTCGAAGCCGCATGGCTTGATGCCGATGTTTCGGCGACAGAACAATGTGAACGCGGACTCAACAAGCTGTTACCCCAGCGAAACCGTTTGGTGGCGCGGCATGAATCGATGCTTGCCACTGCGCTGAAACGCTTGGGTGAGAGCAGGTCCTCAGGATTGGATGATGGAAATTTTGCTTTCCACGAGAAGGATGAAAAAGGTGAAAGGGATCAACAGGACTTGCAGACTGAGGTCATACGTCGTTTTGATCAGGAAATCGGAGACGTCGTTTCTGATTGGAATCGATTGATTCCTGCGTGGTGTTCAGACCTCAACACAAGTCGGGAATCCGTTCGGCAGATGGAACAGACGTGGAATACCGCATCCACGCAGGGATGGGAAGTTCCGCTTTCAGGGGAACCGGCTGGCTGCTTTGCTCAAATCACAATCGATTGGAAAGAATTTGCCCCATCGGTTCCTGTTGATTCGAGCATGCACTTGCCAAAAGGCGCATGTTTGCAAGTACCCATGGTCTTCAAGATGCCCTTGGGAGAATCGGTTTTGTTTGAATCAGAAGGACCAGCTCCTGAGCAAATTATCGAGGCCATCAATCATACCGCGCTGGAGCTCCTGTTGACCGCTCCTGCAGGGCGGATGAGGTTTACCCTGATCGATCCGGTCGGTCTGGGTAAAAACTTTGCAGGGTTGATGCACCTTGCCGATTATGACGATCAGTTGATCAATCGACGTATCTGGACCCAACCGAATCAAATTGAACAGTGCCTGCTCGATTTGACGGAACACATGGAGAAGGTGACACAAATGTATCTCCGCAACGAATACGACACGCTGGCCGAATACAATCAAGTCGCAGGCAATATCGCGGAAAAATATCATGTGCTGGTCGTTTCTGATTTTCCCACGGGATTCAGTGAATCTGCCTTGCGTAAATTACATAATATCGCCGTCAGTGGAGCCCGCTGCGGGGTGTTCTTGCTTCTGCATCGTGACCGTCGTCAGGCAATGTCCGAAGACGCTGTGGTTCACGACCTGCGCGAACATTGTGTTTGGATTCAATCACAAAAGAAGGGATATCGATTAGGGGCGCATGCATGGACGGGCGTTCATTTGAATTGGATGGATCGAGTCAAATTTCAGGACACGGTTCATCTTATCCATCAGATAGGTCAAGCCAATGTCGATTCGAATCGCGTGGAGGTTCCGTTCTCGCAAATCACTCCCAAGCCTGATGCATGCTGGACTCAAGATACCAGCGCTTCATTGAAGGTTCCCATTGGGCGGACAGGTGCTTCGAAATTGCAGTATCTGACGCTCGGTAAAGGCACTCAGCAGCATGCCCTCATTGCTGGGAAAACTGGTTCAGGTAAGTCAACTTTATTTCATGTCATCGTCAGCAATCTTGCACTTTGGTGTAGTCCAGACCAGGTCGAGTTCTATCTCATCGATTTCAAGAAAGGCGTTGAATTCAAGTGTTATGCTGCGCATAAACTGCCTCATGCCCGCGTGGTTGCGATTGAGAGCGATCGTGAATTCGGCCTCAGCGTGTTGGAGCGAGTGGACCAGGAACTCCGTCGGCGTGGAGACTTGTTCCGTGAAAAAGGGGTCCAGGATCTAGCGAGGTATCGTTCCGCTGAGGATACACAGCCCCTGCCTCGCACACTCCTGATGATTGATGAATTTCAGGAATATTTTGTCGAAGATGATCACGTGGCTCAAAACGCAGCGGTTTTGCTGGATCGTATTGTTCGCCAAGGGCGCGCGTTCGGGATTCATGTGATTCTGGGATCGCAGACGCTGGGGGGCGCCTACACCCTGGCTCGCACTACTTTTGCCCAGATGGCGGTTCGCATTGCACTTCAATGTGATGAGGCGGATTCTTATCTGATCATGGATGAGAACAATGCCGCACCCAGACTTCTCTCCCGTCCCGGTGAAGGAATATACAACAACAGAAACGGCGCAGTGGAAGGGAACAGTCCGTTCCAGACGGTCTGGCTGAATGACGACGAGCGAGACACATATCTACAACAGGTGAGCACCCTGGCTCAAAACCATGCGTCGAAGGAAACGGGTCCTGTGGTCTTTGAGGGGAACGCCCCCGCCGATATCAGGGATAACCATGAGCTTGCCGTCGCCCTGGGGATCGAACCTTCCGGCGGTCCAGAAGAGACCTGCGCCTGGCTGGGGGCTCCCAATTCCATCAAGGGTCCGACAGGCGCTGCCTTTGGTGCGCAAAGCAGCAGTAACCTTCTGATCATCGGTCAGAATGAAGAGATGGCCTTTTCAATGATCATCAGTAGTTTGATTTCGCTTGCGGCACAACAATCCTCAGATCGGGCCGAGTTCATTGTTCTGGATGCCTTTCCAGATCATTCTGCCAAGCGTGAGATGATGGATCAGGTCATCGCCATGCTGCCGCATCGAGTCAGGTCATTGAAGGATGAGCGACTTGAGGACATCATGGAGCGACTTGAAACCCATATGGATCAGCGTACCGAGCATGGAGCCGTTCATGGCGAAATATACTTCATCGTGATTGGACTTCAGTTGTTCAAGAAGCTAAGGCCCGAGGACGAATTCAGTTTTTCCGCAAATGACGAAGAAGGTGACTCAAAGCCTGGTGCCGTATTGGATCGAATCATTCGTGAAGGATCCAGCCTTGGGGTTCGGGTTTTAGCGACGATGGATTCCTACAACAGTAGTCAACGATTTCTAAACCGAAAAGCACTCTCGGAATTTGAGATGCGCGTGCTTTTTCAGATGAGTGCGAACGATTCAGCGGCGTTGATCGATCATACCAAGGCCAGTCAATTGGGACTTCATCGGGCTCTTTTCTACAACGAACGACGTGGATATACTGAGGTGTTTCGCCCCTATGCCATGCCCGATGGATCCTGGCTATCCAATGTACGAGACCATTTTGGAAAACGTTCGGCGCGCCTCAGTAAAAGCTCCGGAGATACCTGCACTCCCTAGTTCTGTGGCTTTCCACATGGCTTGCTCCCAACTCATGAACGTGGGACGTGAAAAGACTTCGCTCAAGAGAGTGCATGAAAACGGTTCACGTATTTGCAAATGAATGGCCACGAACTCCGAGAAGAGAAATGGATTCACTGATCCAGGCATCAATCTTAAGTTTTCATTGGGTTCCAAAATGTATACTCGCCTTTGATTTACATTTGGATTAATGTGGATGCTATTGAGAGTATGAAACAGATTAGCACTTCCTCAGCAAGTTTCGCATCAGCGAAAAAAACACGACGGCATTTCTTGAAGGACGGCCTGGTAACGCTCGCCACCATCAGCATCTTACCCAGCCATGTCATTCGCGGGCAGTCCGAGCTCAGGGATAAGGACGGGAAACTTGTTCGTGCTCGCTCAGTTGTTCCCAGTGAACGCGTGCGACTGGCATGCTGTGGAATTGGTAATCAAGGCGGTAGTGACCTGCGTGCGATGCACCAGACAGGTTTGGCCGACATTGTTGCTCTTTGTGATGTGGATATGGGGGGGCCTCATACACTCAAAAGCCTCAAGGCATTTCCAGATCTTCCCAAGTTTCAGGATTTCAGGGAAATGTTCGATCAGATGGGGGATTCCATCGATGCTGTCACGGTTGGGACGCCTGACTTCTCACACTTTCCAATCGCGATGCTTGCGATGTCCATGGGGAAACATGTTTACGTGGAAAAACCGCTCACGCGCACTTTTCAGGAGTCAGAGCTTTTGATGCGTGGTGCCAAAAAATACGGTGTTGTCACACAGATGGGCAATCAGGGGCACTGTCAGGATAACTATTATCAGTTCAAGACATGGGTGGAAAAGGGGATCATTCAGGATGTACGTGAAATAACCGCGCACATGAACGGAGGGCGTCGTTGGCACGGATGGGACACATCCATGACTGCTTTTCCAAAGGGGCAATCGATTCCGGATACGCTGGATTGGGACACCTGGCTGATGACCGCTCGCCATCACGATTACCATCGGGATTTCGTCCGTGGTCAATGGCGTTGCTGGTATGATTTCGGTATGGGAGCCCTCGGAGATTGGGGTGCGCATATCATGGATGGCTTCCATCAATTTCTGGACCTTGGTTTACCTGAAGAAGTCACTCCCATCAGGATTGATGGACACAACCCATTGATCTTCCCGCAAGCTTCCACACTTGAATTTAAATTCCCAGCTCGAGGCAAAATGCCAGCGACAAAAGTCACTTGGTATGATGGAAAAGAAAACCACCCAATGGTTCCTGAAGGTTATGGTGACATTAAGATCGACCGCGATGTCAATCCCGTAAATGGACGTGTGATGCCTGCACAGGAATTACCTGCAGGAAAGGAAATCTACGGCAAGGATCTTATATTCAAGGGGCATTCACACGGGAGTACCCTGTCGATCATCCCCAAAGAAAAAGCAGCCGATCTCTCGACTGATTTGCTGAGTTATCCGAGAAATACAACTAATCATTACGAAAATTTCCTGAAGGCATGCCAAGGCCTTGAACCCACCCTGTCCCCGTTTGAAGTTTCCGCGCCATTGAGTCAGGTCTTCTGCCTAGGTGTGATCGCCCAAAAATTGAACACCCGACTCAAATTTGATCGGCAAAATAAGCAGATAACGAATCATGCGGTTGCGAACCACTGGCTAAAAGGAGCGAGCCCCAGGAAAGAATGGGAAGAGTTTTATCGCCTTGCTTGAGTTGGGTGCGACCTGATCCCATATTTCCTCAGGTATACTGCGGATCAATCAATGTTGAACGCGGGAAGCCCTTGGCTCCTGGTTGATTGCTGGCTTACTTTTGATGAGGTCAACATTGAAACGTTCCTGACCCCCTGAGGGAAACGAGGTATCGTGACCTAGTAATTTTTTTTCTGGCAATAGGGATCTTTAAGTGTGCCCTCACCAGTGGATCATTGGCCAGCTCGCTGCGGTGGTATGTACGGACCCGTTGTCGAAAAGATTCGATGACTCCACTGTTCAAAGCCAAATAATAGTCATCCAGCCGAATGACAACGGAAGAAAGAACACCGTCAAGTACGGAAGACTGCTCAAGGATGATGACTTTCTTATCAGATTTTGCCGCGGCAATGCCAGACGGCGTGCCTCCGACAATGATCATATTCTAGGTTGTGGGGCTTTTCGGGGCAGTTTGGCCGTCAAGGGCTGCATCCTCGGGCTGGATATTGCGAAACAACACCAAGGCCAGCACCATGTTTAACATCTGAATACAACTTTTCATGGAGTCAATTCATGCACAATTTCGGTGGTCCTTATAAGGCCAGTGTTTTATTTCTTGTTCAATTTCAATTCCATACCGCAGTTTCCATTTTGTTTGTTCCCCCTCAGCTCATTCATTTTCCATTGATGGAAGGACTGCAATGAAGGCAGCGGACGGAAGTATACCCATGGCACGATCGCAGATCTTTTTTCTTATGCTTACTTTTCAAACATGGATTGTGGCTTATTCTCTGGCCAGCTTATGTCAGACAAATTTTTTAAATCATGGATCGTCTCATTGATGCGAAGCCAACGACCCCTTTGGATTCTTGTTCTTTTGCCCCATGTATCCGCCATGCATGCTGATTCTCAGTCAACTATTTCATTCCCGGAGGTTAAAGGCAAGAGCCTGCAAGGAAACGAAGTATTGTTTCCAAGCGTCTTCAAGTTTCAGGATTATCATATGGTGATGGTAGCTTTTGAGCAGGACCAGCAATTGGACGTCAATACTTGGCTTCCTCATCTTGAGACATTGGCTGCATCTCGCAATGATCTTGATTTTTTTGAATTGCCCACCATTAGTCGCATGAACGTTTTGATGCGCTGGATTATCTATCGGGGCATGCGCTCAGGAATCAAGGAAGACTCTTCCAGAAAGCGCACGGTGACGCTTCACATCGACAAACAACCTTTCAAGGAATCATTGGAAATTGAAACTGAATCCTCGATTTACGCTTTCCTGGTTGACTCCAAAGGCACCGTTATCTGGAAAGGGGAGGGGGTTTGGAGTGAAAATTTGTGGGAGGAGCTTCTTGAAGTTTTGCCAGCAGAGAAGTGATTTACTCAACAATCGGGGCATGTTGATATTTTTCGCACCTCATCAGTTTTTCTTTGATTTCATACAAACATGGACATCGGTAATGTTCAGCCAGCAGGCATGCATGAACTTGCTCGGTATAACGTGAGCTGTTGAATATTTTCATTTATTCACTTAGCAGCCAATGGATCCAGGGCGGTAAGAAAAGATGACTGATTCTTATCAAAGCGTCTTTCAGTAACGAAATGATTGAAAGTAAGAGCGGAAAAGTTGTTAGGAGGGAGCAGTTGCAGCAAGGACAGTGTTATCTGACTCGATCAAAGGATGATTGTCTATTGAATTTTATAAGTGTTGCCGAACCCTTGTTGAATAAACGTAGATGGTATGTATGCCTCCAAATAAAAGAAAAAAAGATGGTCAATTGACTTAACCATCTTTAATTCGCTACCTGCATGCCCGCCTTAAGCTGGTAATTTGTTCAGCCTACAACGTGTGGCCGGTCAGTGTGGAATATGTCTTGTCAAGCGCGTAGCGATAAATCCATGCACTCTCATCCGCAGACTTACTCTCGGACATCTTCAGGCTGCGGTTCAAGCTTGCCTTGATGACACCGTTCAAATCCGTGCGCACTGCGAGCGACTTGATGCAATCCCTGTAGACATCAGCGCAGGCTCGGGCGTCGCCCTGATTATACAGGGGCACACCTTGCTGGATCGCTGCTATGATGCTTGCCTGAGGGCTTACCGATTGATCGCTTACTTCCAAATCTGCCCTGTCTTCATTTTCTTCAAATAAAATGACTTCATCCACCACGTGAATTATCCCATTCGAGCAGACTAGATCCACTGTATCGATACTTATTCCATTTACCTCAAAACGTCCCCCTTGAATTTTGAATGTGAGCGTCTGATTTCCCAATGTTTCAGCCGTTCCTTGGCTCAGGGCAGTGCCGGCTCCCACCGAGCCTTGCAAAGCGTGATTGATGAGGATGGTTTCCAGCTTTTTTCTGTTTTCAGGTTTCAGGAGCTGCTCCACAGTTCCTGCAGGCAACTTATCAAACGCTGCATCTGTTGGAGCAAAAATGGTTACCGACTCACCGGACTCCAAATACTCTCCCAATCCTGCTGTCTCAACAGCTGCCAGCAACGTCTTGAATGAGCCCGCTTTGCTTGCTGTCTCTAAGATAGATGTTGGCCCCTGCTTGGTTGGGATGAGGACAGAATCAATGATGTGGACTATTCCATTGGACGTTGACACATCTGCCTGTTGGAGGACTGCATCGTTTACCCTGACGTTCCCTTCCGAAAACGTTACTTTGAGCGTGTTGTTTTCGAGGTTGGAAATCGAACCTGCACCCAGCGCAGAAGATAAATCTGTGCTTCCCGAAACCACGTGGTTCTTGAGTATTGAAATCAGACTCGTTTTTCCTTCCTCGGCGAGAAGAGCTTCAACAGTTCCTTCTGGAAGACTCTCAAAAGCTGCATCTGTTGGAGCGAATACAGTGAACGGACCCTTTCCACTCAGGACTTCGTTCAGTCCAGCAGCACCTATCGCAGCTGCCAAGGTTTTGAAATTTGCATTCGCACCCACCAAATCCATGATCGTGTTGGATGACTCACCGCTGTATGCGCTGATGGAATCAATCTCCACCTCAAACCTGCCAGGCTTTTTGTCCCCGAGTAATATCCCCAAACGTCGTATTTTCGACGGATCAAAGCTAACTTGATTCAGTGAGCGACCACGGAAACCCGCCTTGAAATCACTGAAAGGTATTTGCACGTTTACCCAGGTGTCTTTTTTTGTCTGGAACCCGGCGCTGAATGAAACATCCCACGATCTGTAACGAGCCTCTGTTCCCAGTCTCACTTGATATTTCCGGCCGTCTCCCTTCACCCTCAGTGCCAAGCCTTCACTGTCACTCAAATCGAAACTGACTCCACCACTTCTCACTGACGAGAAACCACCGTTATTATCCAAAGACAAATTCCCGCTGAAACGCATGGTGTCTTGCTTGGTGATCTCGAATTTACCCTGAGATCTGCCACCCATTACTCTGTCGTCGGTGATTCTCCATTTCAAACTATCAGCCCCATCTCCAGAGAAGTTTGTAATCATGTTTTCCTTCGCCGTTGCTGTGATATTCGAGACCACTGTCAGCAGCGCTGCGAATGTTACCCATACACGTTTGTTTATTTTCATTTTAATGATCTTTACTGAATTGATTTGGTTAAATTTTTGGGGTTCGGCCCTGATTGGATCATCACCATGACAACCCTGACCTCATGCCCTCTGTGTGACCCGCGCTTACTTTGGTCCGTCGGCCTGAAAATCGGTTGCCCGCTGTCGTGTTCTCAAGTCTCTGGCGTTGATTAAACCGAGGGACACTATGAATGAAATGATGATACCGAAACCGAATATTACTAGAGAAGTTAGCATGATGTTTTGTTCATTTTGAATCATTGACTCGACCACGGATCCCGCACCACAGCGAAAGAATACTCGGAACCCATATTCCCACGAAAACCCCAGACAGCTGGTCTACCAGAAACCACAAGCTGACGCTTGCCACCAAACTCATGAATGCTGCAGCAAGGAATGGTGTATCGACCTTGTTTAGTGTCAATGATCCATGGTCTGCTTCTTCTGCATCTAGCATTGACCTGTCTGTGTCTTCTTTTGAATACGCTCTGTCCATGTCCAAAATATGATTTAAAAATAAACAAAAACAAGACAAAAAATGAACAAAAAGTAAATAAATGAGGGGATTCCGTTTTTTTGTTTATGTTTAGGTTAAGTTTTGGGATAGTTATCTATTGAACATGAATGGTTTAAAGATTTAGGGTTTTGGGTTTCCGTCAGGAAATAAAAATATGATCACCTGGAGTTCTCGCTCCGATTTACTTTCTTGTTCATCTGTTGAAGTTTGTCTAACCTGTACAATCATGAAACGTAGACACTTCATTGGATCTTTTGCAATTGGTGGTCTTGGGACAGCATTGGCTGAGGGGGATCCGTCGGTTATCAAGCCATCGCTTGCGACGACGCCTTTGTGTGTCATGGCAGCGCGTTGCGATGGCTTTGAAGCCGTTTGGGGAGTGAATCGCTTGAGCCGAGGTTGGTTGGAATGGAAATTGGAAGACGGGCATGGTGGCCTGGCCAAAGCAGATGCTTTTGGATTTACGCCTCAGGGAAAAGATGTGTTGCGTGTGCGTCTTGAGGGATTGAAAACCAATGCAAAAGGGCGCGTAAGATCGCATACCATTGCTGCTGATGACGGTGAAATCACCATTAGCCCGTGGAAGCCTTTCCACATCCTTGATCCGGAAGCAAAAAAAACAAGATTTGTCATGTGGAATGATACCCACGTTCACAATGAATCCATTCAAGCACTGCATGAGGTGACTCCAGCTGCTGACTTTTTGGTCTGGAATGGGGATACCTGCAATGATTGGACCCGTGATGACCAGCTGACTCCTACTCTGCTAAATCCTGGTGGTTGCGATATCACGAATAGTCGTCCATTGTTCATTACCTGGGGGAATCATGATTCGCGTGGGGCGCATGCTTTCAGAATGCCTGGAGTCGTTGCCACTCCGAATGGAAGACCGTTTTATGCTTTCCGATCAGGCCCGGTGGCTGTCATTTGCCTCCATACCGGCGAAGACAAGCCCGATGACCACCCTTCATTCCGAGGTCGTGTCGCTTTCGATGAACTGAGGAGAGAACAGGCGGAGTGGCTAGCGGAAGTGATTCATCAGCCCGATTTTCGAGATGCCCCATACCGCGTGGTTTTTTGTCATATACCATTACGCTGGATTGATGAGCGACCGCAGGACTATTCCAAATCCGGTTTCGACAGGCATAGTGGACGCAGCCGCAGCGCATGGCACGAGTCTTTGGTTGAATGGAAAACTCAAGTCATTCTATCAGGTCACACTCATAGATCCCGTTGGTTGCCTCCCACCAAAGCGCATCCATATGGTCAATTGACTGGGGGAGGGCCTAAGTTGCATCAAGCGACCTGGACCGAAGGCCGCGCTGACGGTTCTCGATTGCATCTCAAAGTGAACAACCTTGAAGGAGACATTCTCCATGACATTCAAATCCGCCCACTTGTGTGATGTCGGCTAACGGGAAATGATGACTCCCTTTCATTATTCATCTTTTACCAGCAAGAGCCATACAATATATGATCAGTCCAAGCCATACTCTATCATGTGGACACCGTGAGTACGACTCAATCCAGGTTCGCCGTAAACTTTATCTGAGGTTTTCTTTTTTTCTTGGGGTGATCACGGGTAGCCTTGGCATGTTGTCTCTCGTCCATACTCAGCCTTTACTGCATGACGATGAAGGTTTGAATGCCGGTGATGAGATTTCGCTGAAATTGATCATGTCCGATCAGGAATGGTTGGGGCGGCGCCCCAGCAACGCCTACTGGGGTGATTTAAGCGAGCACTTTTACTACACTCAAAAGCGGCTTGGTGTATCCATCGATGACCTATATCGAGCGAGTGTGGCAACAGAGGGGCAGGCTACTCTTGTGACGCCTGATCATGCAGCCTTGGAATCGGTCGCCGGAGGTGTCTGGCGCTATGATCCTGACTCCGAAAGCTACTCTGAAAAAGTCTATATTCGGAAAGGCGATGTCTATCATCGTGATATCGCAAACGGTCAAATCACTCAACTGACGAGAACGACCTCTTCTGAATCTCAGCCATTGTTTTTGAACGATGGTTCGATTGGTTTTCGACGGGGAGATCAGTTTTTGGTGCGTAATCTTAAAACTGGATTGGAATCAGAGCCGTTTCCTTTCGTCTTCGCCCCGGACCCCAGTGAAAAAAAGATCGATGAAGCGAAGAAGCAATCCCTGCTGTCGCGACAACAGGAGAGGGTCTTTGATTCCATCAAGCGCAATAAAAAGCAAGAGAGCCTTCAAGACGAAGAACAAAGGCGTGTCCGCCGTGAGGATCCGAGTTTGCCCGGTACGCCTTTCTATCTTGGTAAAGATTTTGAGTCAGGGCCTATAGCCCTCAGTCCTTCAGGGCGTCATCTCGTGATGGTGCTGCTTCCCAAGAAGCGTTCCAAGTCCTCCAAAACTAAAATGCCATCGTGGGTCACCCGGAGTGGTGATATTGAAACTCGGGATGTGCGCTCCAAAGTCGGTACACCTGAGCCTTTTTATTCCAAGCTTGTACTGCTCGACCAAGAGACTCGGAAAATATGGGAGATCAAAGTGGATTTGCTTCCCGGCATAAGCAAGGATCCTCTGGAGCAGTTAAGAGTATCAGCAAAGAAGCGTGAAGAGAATCGTCAGCAAGCCATTGAAGCATCTGTCAGTTTATCCGCAGGGAGAAATTCGATAGCAACGGATAAACCGGAAGAGCCAAAAGAAAACGAGAGCGAGACAAAATCGAAACCGCGGCCTATTCAGTTTCGGTCTCTTGCCTTCAATCACGACGGATCTGCCCTGGTATTTCAGGCCTTTTCATTTGATAACAAAGATCGTTGGCTGGCTTCTGTTGATTTAAAAACAGGCAAATGTCGTCCACTCCACCATCTTCATGACCCTGCATGGATCAACTGGAGACATAACAACTATGGTTGGTCACGTGATGGTCAAAGTCTCTGGTTTCAATCTGAAGAGACTGGATTTTCTCAGCTCTACATGGTTTCGTTGAACAACGCTGATGAATCTCAAGTTGAGCTACCCGGACGGATCGCATTGACTCAAGGCAATTTCATTGTCACTGAACCGCAGCTTTCAGTCGATGGAAAACACCTCTATTTCCGTGCCAATAGAAAACATCCCGGGCAATATGAAATCTATCGCACGGCGCTGAGGGGCGGGATAACGCAACAGATCACGAATCTGGGTGGTATGTCGTCGGCGCGTTTGTCGCCTGACGGAAAGCAGTTGCTCATCACTCATTCGAAATCCACAAGTCCACCGGAATTATTCATTCAGCCAGCAGAACCCTCAGCCTCGGCTATCAAGCGTACAGACACGATCAGTGCTGCCTTTAAACGTCGCAATTGGAACACCCCCAGATATGTTGCTGTTCCCTCAACTCACACGGAAAGCCTCATTCATTCAAGACTCTATCTTCCCTCGGGGAATCGAACTCAAAAAAGTCCAGCAGTGATGTTCATTCACGGCGCTGGTTATTTACAAAATGCGCATCAAGGTTGGTCCGGGTATGCACACGAATTCATGTTTCATTCCTTTTTGGCTGAGCGTGGGTTTGTCGTCCTTGATATGGATTACAGGGCCTCAGCAGGTTATGGTCGAGATTGGCGAACTGCCATTTACAGGCACATGGGATCAGTCGAGCTGGAGGATTTGCGTGACGGTGTGAATTGGCTGGTCGAGCACCATGGAGTAGATCGTGGACGGATAGGCGTTTATGGTGGGTCCTATGGTGGTTTTTTGACCTTGATGGCACTGTTCAATGAGCCCGATCTTTTTGCCGCTGGTGCTGCGCTTCGCCCAGTTACCGATTGGGCTCAATACAATCATAGTTACACTTCCAGGATCCTTAATACACCTGAACTCGATCCTGATGCCTATGCGAAGAGTTCACCGATTGAATTTGCCCACGGACTTCAAAAACCTTTATTGATCTGTGCCCCAATGCTCGATGATAATGTGTTCTTTCAAGACAGCGTTCGGCTCATTCAGCGATTGATCGAGCTTGAGAAAGAAGACTGGTGGATTGCTCCCTATCCGGTCGAACCTCATGGGTTCAGGGAACCCACGAGTTGGCTCGACGAATACCGAAGAATATGGGGTTTGTTCGGGCGTTATTTATAAAAGGGGCAAGGACTTCGTGGCGCGCTATCTTTCTTGCAGAATTGCCACATTCGGATCATGCTCACCGGATACCCTATGTTCAGATCGATATCAGTTTTTATCATGACATCCATTCTCATGGCGACCAGCCTTGCGGGAGGTTCCAATCCCTTCTACGAACATCAGCAAGATGTGGTCTATCATCAAGCTCATGGAGTTGCGCTGGTTGCTGATATTTTCATACCCAAAAAAAGTGTGAACGGCCATGCCGTCGTCGTGGTTGCCAGTGGAGGCTGGTCCTCTGATCGAGGTAAGGTCCGGGATCTCAATCGCGCAGGATTATTCGAGGAATTGTGTGAGCGGGGGTTTCATGTGTTTGCCATGCGCCCAGGGTCTATCAGTCGGTTCTCAGCTCATGATATGAAGGCTCATGTGGAGCAGGGAATCATATGGGTGAAAAAACATGCGAGTGATTATGCGATTAATAAAAACACCCTTGCCTTATTCGGGGCATCAGCTGGAGGTCACCTGGCCAGTCTGGTAGCGCTTGATAATGCCGTGGGTCCATCCGAAGCTTCAGTGGCTGCCGTTGGGGTCTTCTTCCCTCCTGCAGATTTTCTTGATTATGGAGGTATTGCAATTGATCCCCGAAAAGGAGGGCATATGCATCAAGTCATTGAAAAACTTGCTTTTGGCAGCGGTACAAAAAATCTCACGGATCAACAAATCCGAGAGCGGTTAATCGCCATTTCTCCAGTCAAGCTCGTTACGAATCAAGCACCGCCATTCCTCGTCTTTCATGGCGATGCGGATCCTGTTGTGCCTTTGCAACAATCACAATCCCTGGTTACCGCACTCAAAGCGGCTGATGTACCGGCAGAACTCATCGTCAAAGAAGGAGGCGCTCATCCCTGGCCAACAATCCGAGAGGAAGTAGTCGTTCTTGCGGACTGGTTTTTGAACATGAGCTCAGCGTCCCAGAATTAAAAATTGAATTTCAACAATAGTAAAAAAATCACCATGAAAATCATCTCATTGATGCTCTTGTATTTGTCGTTTTCCCTGGCAACAGGACAAAACTCCCATCAACCCTCGCCAGAAGTAGGGCCAGCTCAACCGAATATCCTGTGGATTTATGTCGAAGACACGAACGATTGGATGAGTTGTTATGGAGATACGGTGGTCGAGACGCCGAACATAGATCAATTGGCTTCAAACGGTATTCGGTTTGATCGCGCTTACATGACCGCTGGGGTTTGCTCACCCACCCGCTCGGCCAACATTACAGGCATGTATCAAACGTCGATTGGAGCGCATGAGCATTACAGTTCTTTTTCCATGTGGCGGGGGAACAAAATGGAGTCTTGGGAGCCGAATCACCTTGGCGTGAAGACCGTTCCTGAGATCTTCCAGGCCGCAGGGTATTATACCTTCAATGACGGTAAGTTTCATTACAACTTTGTGTATGATGAAGACGATCTTTACGACCATGTACATCCTCCAATGGGTTTTCATGGAGCCAAAAAGGGGACCGCCTGGTCAGAGTGCCCGGAAGGCCAGCCGTTCTTCGGTCAAATCCAACTGCGGGGAGGCAAGAATCTTCGGAATTCTCCTGCAATCATCAAACCCGAGGAGGTCAAAGTTCACCCATATTATCCGGATCATCAGGTGTTTCGTCAAATGATCGCCGACCATTACAACACCATCCTTGAACTGGATCGAATCACAGGTGAGATTGTTGCGGCTTTGAAGCGAGACGGTCATTATGAAAATACAGTGATCTTTTTCTTTTCCGATCATGGTTGCGCTCTTCCTCGTCATAAACAATTCATTTACGACGAGGGAATCAGGGTTCCCTTCATCGCATCGGGTCCCGGAATTGAGAGCGGTAAAGTCCGCGGTGATCTTGTCAGCGGGATCGATCTTGCTCCCACATCACTTGCGCTTGCTGGTATCCGCACGCCTGATAGCATGCAGGGCCGGAATATGTTGAGTGCGGATTATCATCGTGACTATGTCGTCTCGGCACGTGATCGATGTGACTTTACGATTGACCGTATTCGAGCAGTGACGACACAACGCTTCAAATACATGCGCAATTTCATGACGGATAAGCCTTATCTCCAACCCAACTACCGAAGCGAATCGGCGGCTATGAAGTTGCTTGCAAGAATGCACAAGGAAGGCGCGCTCAATGAAGTGCAGGATCGTTTTGCTAGTGAAGTGCGGCCTGCTGAGGAGTTTTACGATTTGGTGAATGATCCTCATGAAACGAAAAACCTGATTCATTCAGTGGATCGGAACATCGCTCTGGAAATTGCGCGACACCGAGATATTCTTTACCGTTGGATTTTGGAAACCGACGATAAGGGCCGATTCCCTGAAAGCAACAATGCCTTGCGAGCCGTGGTTGACCGCTGGGGTGAAAAAGCTGTCAATCGGGAATACGAGCGAGTTCGCAATTAATTGGCAGCTAAAGTGGTCTCTGTTGCGATTTATTGCGTATATGTCCCATGTATGGGATATGAGGGGATAAAAACTCCGTCAAAGCAGGGCGCATGATAAGCAATGCATGATGAAATGACTTTCCTGATCGCCAAGGGCGCTGCGGAGAGGCCCGCAAGGACGCGAGCCTATGGCTTGCCTTTCCCTCTGGTCAATGATACGGTCTTTTTTCTGGCGAGGTAAGGCTGTTGAGATGATTGTCTTCATGATTCGAAGGCATCACTAATCGGGTTTGTTTACGGCAACCGATCCTCAGGAAATGCCTTAAATCACGGGCTGAACGATACCTGCGTCACATGCATCATCCATGAAATACAAAACCGAATTACTTGCTCCTGCGGGCTGCTTTCCATCACTACAAGCTGGTATCAATGCTGGTGCGGATGCGGTGTATTTTGGAGTGGCTCAATTGAATATGCGCGCACGTGCGCGCAGGAGCTTCCAATTGTCCGACATAGGTGAGATTCTGAGTATTTGCCATGAAAATCGGGTCAAAGGCTATCTGACTCTCAACACGCTTCTTTACGATTACGATGCCAACGCCGCCAGAAAGATTCTTGAAGCAGGTAAGGAAAATAATGTTGATGCGGTGATTCTTGCTGATATGGCGGCTGTGCAAATGGCCAATGAACTGGGCTTGGAAGTTCATCTTTCCACTCAACTTTCGATTTCCAATTATGAAACCGTGAAGTTTTATGCTCCCCTGTGTGAGCGCATTGTGCTGGCTCGCGAACTGAATCTAAAAATGATCAAGCATATCCATGAGCAAATGCTTGAGGCGGATCTCCGAGGGAAAAGTGGACGTCCCATGGAGCTGGAAGCCTTTGCCCATGGGGCATTGTGTATCGCAGTTTCCGGTCGATGTGGTATGTCCCTGCACACAAGTAACGCTTCCGCCAGTCGCGGTGCCTGTGAACAAAACTGTCGCAAGGAATACATAGTAACGGACAAGGAAACCGGCCAGCAGCTTGAAATCGATAATAATTTTGTGATGTCTCCCAATGATATCTCGACAATCGACTTCCTGGATCAGGTTCTGGATGCTGGTATTCACACTCTTAAAATAGAAGGCCGTGGTCGTTCTCCTGAATATGTGGATTCAGTGATTCGTAGTTATCGCAAGGCGATTGATGCACTTAATGATGACCGCTATACGCAGGAGCTGGTGGAAGGTCTTCAGGGCGGTCTTGAAAAGGTATACAATCGTGGTCACTCCGATGGTTATTACTTGGGCAGAAAACAGGGCTGGAGCCAGACTTACGGCAGCAAAGCAACGCGACAAAAAATCGAAGTTGGTAAGGTGAGTAATTTTTTCAGCCGTGTTCACGTGGCTGAGATCACTGCGACGACCGGTGAACTGAAAATAGGAGATGAATACACCATCATCGGAGAGAACACTGGTGTGGTGAGTGGTGTGGTTGAAGAAATCAGGGTTGACGAACAGGCTGTTGAGGGTGTCAAGGGACATTGCGTCTTCTCAATTAAAGTTCAGGATAAAGTGCGCCGTGGCGATCGCCTTTATCTGATGAAAGTGATGCAGCCATGATTCGTATTTCACACAAACGCGGTGAATGCATTGGTTGCGCTGCCTGTGTGGAACAGGCTCCGAGTTACTGGAAAATGGATGAGGATGGTTTGGCTTCATTGGTTAAAGTCAAAAACAACCACAAGCAGATCGAGTTCGGGGAGGGGTATGACTGCGATCGTGATGAGCTTGTGCAAAGTGCCGAAAGTTGCCCTGTGCACATTATCTCCATCAAGTGATTGGAATGGTCGATTCACGCTCAGCAAGCGTCAGGACTTGATCTTACCACCATTGCCATTCCGGGTCCGGCTCGGGATTCAGAATCCAGCCAGCCGCTTCATTCGGAAACCGAACAAAGTCCACATGCCCGTCTCCGAATAAAAGATTGCTTCGGTATTGACCGCGAATATTGTGCCACAGGTGTTTGAGGTCTTCGCTCGTTCGGTTGGGGTGCCAATTCCAATCACCTTGAATGATCTTGTTCACTGGGTTGCGGGCAATCTCGCTGGTTTTGATGGATCTCACCTTTTGACTCCCCTTGATACCGCACACCATCTTCACTCTGAATTGTGAAATTGAGAATTGAGGGAAATAGCTGTTGCCATACGCGTTGAAACTGTTTTTGACGTCATGCAAACTGTCACCCTTGTCAGACGGGCATGAGAACACATTGGCTCCAGGAGCATAAACATTGAGAGGTCGATCCTCAGGGGGAGTGTCTGCTCCATGAATTCCCGGTCTCGCAGGCCAATGCCCCAGTTTACCTCCGGCAGTCGCCCAACTGATCAATGCGGGATAATAGTCTGCGTGATCGTCCGCATACATCATGTAAGCCAGACCGATTTGCCTTTGATTGCTGATGCATTTGATGTTCTTAGCCTTGGATTTGGCACGGGATAGCGCGGGTAGCAGCATACCGGCAAGAATGGCGATGATGGCAATCACCACCAATAATTCGATGAGCGTAAAACCCGGAAATTGATATTTAGGGTGGGATGTATTCATGAACCCTGATCATCATCCTTAGCAACGTTTCATATAACAAGGTTCAAATGGTTTGGAGCTGGAACCATTTTGTGGCGTCGCTGCAATCAGGACAGTGAGAAAAATGAGCCAGCGAGGTTCGTCATCGGTCGCTTGCATGGCTTACGCTGAAATGCATTTAAAGTATGTTGATTCTTGCCTGAATGGGGTTGATCATAAAAAATACAATTTCCCCAATATAGGGATATCACTATGAGTATAATCAATCGACGTCAATTCATGAACCAAGCTGCGACGACGGCTGGCTTGGTGAGCTTCGGTGCCACCCGACTTGCTGGTGTCTCGGCTAATCATAAGCTGAACATTGCTGCAATCGGAGTGGGAGGAATGGGAGCCGGCAACATCGAAAAGAGTTCCAATGAGAATATCGTGGCTCTTTGCGACGTGGATTTCAAGAGAGGTGCGCAGACATTTAACCGTCATCCTAAGGCCAGAAGATTCAAGGATTTCCGTGTGATGTTCGATAAAATGGAAAAGGAAATTGATGCGGTCATCATTGCGACTCCTGATCATACACACGCTGTTGCCACCATGGAAGCCATGCGGCGTGGGAAACACGTTTACACTCAGAAACCATTGACCCACAGTATCGGGGAAGCACGTCAACTCACTGAGGCGGCCCGCAGGTATGGCGTTGAGACACAGATGGGAAATCAAGGGCACTCATCAAATGGTGCACGTCAAACGGTAGAGTGGATTCAGGCCGGTGTGATCGGCGAAGTAAGGGAGGTTCATTGTTGGAGTGATCGCCCCCTCCGTGGTACCCGGTTCGAAAAGAAATTATATTGGCCTCAAGGCATGGCGAAACGGCCTTTGGGTCAACAGTCCATTCCCGACACTTTAAATTGGGATCTGTGGCTTGGTCCTGCTCCCTACCGGGATTATCATGCGGATTACGTTCCTTTCAACTGGAGGGGATGGTGGGACTTTGGCACTGGAGCTCTGGGGGATATGGGGTGTCACATTATTGATCATCCCTATTGGGCTCTTAAACTGGGCTATCCAGAAAGCGTCGAGGCCAGCAGTACCCACGTTCACGCTGAAACAGCTCCTCTGGCATCGTTGGTGACCTATCAATTCCCAGCTAGAGAAGAACTTCCGCCCGTCCGTCTGATATGGTACGACGGCGGTATCAAGCCGCCGCGTCCAGAGGAACTCGAGCCTGAGGATGATTGGCCGGTGGACGGTGTGCTTTACGTCGGTGAGCGAGGAAAGATCATGCACAAATCACATGGAGGTAAGCCGACTTTGCTGCCTCTTTCACGTATGGATGGTTTTCAGCGTCCAGACGAAACCCTCCCTCGTGTCAAAGGCTCGCACGAACAAAACTGGATTGATGCGTGCAAGGGAATGGGAGCAGCCTGTTCCCATTTTGATTATTCAGGCCCATTAACAGAGGTTGTTCTCCTTGGGAATTTAGCGATTCGCACTGAGGGGCATCTGTTGTGGGATGGACCCAACATGCGGGTTACCAACAACGAAGTAGCAAACCAATGGGTTCAGCGAGCATATCGAACAGGGTGGAAACTTTAGTGCTGACTCAATTGTATCAAGACAGATCCTATCGTTTTCTGATATCGATTATGAAAAATAGTTATGCAAAGCACTGCTTGTTCGCCATATGGGTTCCATTGCTTGTCTTTGTGTCTTTGACTCCTTTGCGAGCTCAACCGCTGGCGTTTCCGGGCGCAGAAGGTTTTGGCAGGCATGCGCTCGGCGGGCGAGGTGGTCAGGTTTTATTTGTCACTAATTTGAATGATCAGGGGCCTGGTAGCCTTCGTGCCGCTGTTGATGCAGAGTATCCCAGAATGGTCGTTTTCAATGTTTCCGGCACGATCGAATTACAGTCAGCACTGCGCATTCGCCATCCGCGCATCACGATTGCGGGGCAGTCCGCACCCGGTGGAGGGATTTGTTTGAAAAAATTTCCCCTGCTCATTTCGGCTGATGATGTCGTGGTGCGTTTCCTGCGCGTGCGCCTTGGTGATGAAGCGGGTAAGTTGATGGATGGTATTGATATTTCGTATGCTGAGAATGTGATCGTGGATCACTGCTCGGTGAGCTGGACCTTGGACGAAGGTGTCAACACCTACCATGGCACCCGGAACATCACCATTCAGTGGTGCCTTATTTCGGAATCGCTCAATGACTCGCTTTTGCGCAATGGACATGGCTTTGCGGCCTCTTTGGGAGGGGTGGACACTTCCTATCACCACAATCTATTTGCCAATCATGCCGGGCGTAATCCCAGCATTGCGGGTGAGACGAGTCATCCAACGATCAATCTTGATTTTCGCAATAATGTCATTTTCAACTGGGAGAACCGCAGGCTCGACGGGCGCCCTGAGAGCATCAATGTCGTCAATAATTATTACAAGGCAGGCCCTGCTTCACGGCAGCTTCGCAGTGTTGTCAAAATGCAATGTCTTGATGATGGAACTTTTGGCCGATGGCATGTTAAGGGTAATGTGCTTGAGACCTCCTCCGGTTTCAGTAAGGGGAGGGCGCTGGTGATCATCGACGCTTCCGATCGATTGCCTGAATCTGTCTTGATCGAGCAGTCGGTTCCCTTTGGCCCGGTATCGACGGATACCCCTGACTTGGCCTATGAGAAAGTATGCATGCATGCTGGCGCGATTCGACCGAAAAGAGACTCCCATGATGATCGTATTGTCAGGGAAGTGCAGTCAGGGCGAACGACTTTTGGTGACGGTATTATATCGAGTCAGACTGAAGTGGGCGGTTGGCCGAAACTCTTATCGGCTCGACCAAAAGACGACGTTGACAGGGATGGTATGCCTGATGAATGGGAACGTCTGTTCCATCCGAACGGTGACTTGTCGTGGGATGGAATTGCAGATTCGGATGGCGATGGCTACCCTGACCTTGAGGAGTATCTCAACAACACCGACCCCAACAAGTGAATAACTGGCTGCGTCATTTTTCTGGGTGACCCTCATGGTTGATAATGAAGGAATTGTCTGAATATTTACTTCATTGACCTGAACAACCTCTACCAAGCGACCTAAGATTCACCGGGTGCTGACATCATGCTACTGACCGCTGTCATCCTATATGCTTTTATAGTCCTGGGTATCTCGTTTCTGGCTCAAAGGAAGATCCATGACGAAGAAGACTTCATCGTTGCCGGGAGACGAATGCCAATCTGGCTTAACACCGGGACTCTGCTTGCTACCTGGTTTGGCGCTGGAACTCTTTTGACGACTTCCGATGAAATCGCACTGGAGGGAGTCCGTATCATTGCACTGGAACCGCTTGGAGCAGGCCTTTGCCTGGTGCTTACTGGATTGTTTTTCGCGCGTCCTCTCTGGAACATGAACATCTGTACGCTGGCAGATTTTTTCAAGGCTCGGTTCGGCCCCAAAGCAGAGGTGTTGCAGGTATTGACTTCAGTACCGACATTCGTGGGATGGATCGCGGTTCAACTGGTGGCTTTGTCTGGCCTTTTCAACATTTTATTTGATTGGCCTATTCCTCAAACGATTGTTGCCCTGGGACTCTTCGCAATGGTTTACACCATTGTGGGTGGCATGTGGTCCGTCAGTTTGACGGATGCCTTGCAAGCGGTTTTGATGATTTTCGGGTTACTGCTCTTGGGATGGAATGTTCTTGGTGATCTGACAAATTTTGGGGGGCTGGAAGGGATTTGGAAACAATCAACAGTCTCGAGGAGACAATGGATTCCAATAGACCGCACTCAGGAATTTGCCGAATGGTGCGGGTGGCTATCCATCGCCATGTTGGGCAATTTACCCAGTCAGGATTTGATGCAAAGGGTTTTTGCCGCAAAATCCGCTCAGGTAGCGCGGATTTCCTGCTTCATGGCTGGTGGGCTTTACATACTGCTTGGGTCGATTCCGGTATTCATTGGTTTCTCTTTTCCAATCTTGTTTCCCGACAAGGAGCCGCAGTCGGTTGTTATCCAAATGGCGCAGCATTACCTTTCAGATGGAATGATGGTTGTGTTTCTGCTGGCTGTTCTGTCGATGGTGCTTTCATCCATGGATAGCGGTATTCTGGCACCGGCTACGATTCTTGGGCGCAACTTGTTTCGAAAAAGGGTGCCGGATTCCGTGAGTTCCCTCACGCTCTGCCGACTCTCTGTCGTGCTGGTTTCCGCCGTATGTGTGGCAGTAGCACTCATGGGATCGCGAGCCTTTGAATTATTGGAAAGTTGCTATTCCATTGGATTGGCAGGGTTACTTGTTCCTTTGGTCATGGGATTATTCTGGAAAAACGGTAACCAGACTTCAGCATTGCTGGCCATGACCATTGGGGTTGGTGCATGGCTGATCGAATGGACCTTCGGTATTGAATGGCCGTTGGCCCCGGTGGGAGCTGCTTTGGGGTTTCTGGTCTATATTATTCACGCTAGATCATTGGAATCACCTGTCCAGTCAAACCAGGGGTGATGTCAGGAAACCCTCAATATTTTTTAACGGGACGGAAGTCTTTATTTGATGAAGGGCTGTTGCTCCCACTCCCAGCACACGAGGGTGCGGAAAGCTGGTAGCTTACTCCGATATCGGGCATATGGTATTTCTGCCCTATTTACTCACCTACCACTCGAAAAAAACCATCACCGGTCTGCGGTAATTCGAGGGTCCGATCGACTCGGTGCCCAGTTCCGGTAATCGACTCACTGAAGTTTAATTCAGTTGTCGTGTCTACACTTCTCCAGTGCTCCAGGCGGTAACGTGATCCCCTGAAGCTCTGAAACGAAAGTCTCAGGTCAACAGCAGGAAGGCGTGAAAAATCGATGTGCACTTGATCGGAAATCCCTTGTGTCTCGACACGGACCTCAAACAGGAAAGGCCATGTCTTGCCTGTCACAAATACTCTGTCGCGTTCTCGGTCATAGGCAATCCCATTAAGCACGGCATCCGCATTCCTCAGCGACGGCCAGTCAAAAAGACCTGAAAAATCAATCCAGGCAATGACCACTCCTGTGTCTGGGGAGATCCTTGCAATTCTGTCCGTCTGCCATTGATTTGCCCAAATTTCGCCTTTGATCCATTCCAGTTCGTTCAACTTACGCACCGGTCCTTTGTCGTCAGAGACCTTCACTGTCTCGATCAGGGCGAAACTATCTGGATCACGGAAATAAAGTGAGTCACTCCCGTCACTCATGACAAGACGTTGACCATCGAAGGTCAATCCCCAGCCCTGGCCCTGGTAGGTGAACCCTCCTTTTGGCTGAAGGGTATCAAGGTCGTAGACCACGGCTTCGCCGGATTTCCAGGTCAGCTGAAATATGCTGTCTTCGGTCACAGCGATACCTTCACCAAAAAACTCGGGGGAAAGTTGGATTTGTTTTTTCACTTTTCCGGTGCGTGGCTCCACGACGCGCAACGATGAACGTCCGAACTGCCCGGTCCCTTCAATGAACGTGTTGTTATGGAAAACAAGTCCCTGAGTGAAGGCTTCAGTATCGTGAGGTAGGGTTTGTAAGACCTTGAAAGTCTGCCATTCAGCACTGATAACACGCACTTGAGAGCTGATGAGCATGATGGCGATCAGGTAGTTGAAGCAGCTGTTTGTCATGGCTCTATCACGATTTCATCACATGAAGATAGTGCATGCATTTTTTTGCCAAAGGCAAGCCAAAGTGGAGCTTGCGTCTTCAAATATTGCATCCGTGATGTCTGTCTGTTTTGTTAAAATTAGAGTGTTTCCGTTTCGGCCCAGACTGCGAGTATTCAGCCCCAGCAATACTCAAATGATCTCGGGTTTGTGATATGTTCGATACTTACTACAACATATGGTTCGCTTGTGTTAAATGAGATCAACATCTTTTCACTTTATAAAACAGGATGATTGCTTTATTGATCAGTGGCAGTCAACAGACCTCAAGATAACGCTATGAATGCATGCAACAAATCATGATGCGCACCACAATCCTGTTTTGTTTTCTTTGCACCCAACTTCACATTTTTGCGGAGAGTCAGTTATTGATCGAGTCATTTGACCGAGTGCCTCTGCTTCCTCAAGGAGTTGAAGGGACAGGGGGGAAAGGGGTTTGGTCAACGACCACTCCGCCCGGCTGGTCACTCAAGGGCGCCCACTTGACTGACGAAGATTTTCCAGGCAGGGAAGGGTGGCGGTTTGTGGATGCGTCCTGGTGGAACCTTCAAGGGACAGATCCACTTCGATCTCTTTTTCACCGTACCAGCGGCGTTCTGCTGGTTGCTGATGCCAATGCCAGGAAGCCGGCGCCAGACGCAAGTGGCACCATGAGCAGTTATCTGTCAACTCCCCCGATTGACATCAGTCATCTGAAGGCCAGCAGATTTGAAGTTCGCTTTGATTCAAGCTGGCATTCGGTGGCCCCTATGGCCGGCAATCTCAGCGTGTCTTTTGATGGGATGCCGTCGATTCAGATTTTTCGGTATGACTCGGACCCAAACAGTCCGAGTTTTCAATTGGATACATGGAATGAAAAAGTTTGCGCCGTCTTTGAAAAGCGTCCGGGTGTTGATTCTTTCGTTCTCACCTTGGGGATGCTGCATGCAGGGCAGGATGGTTGGTGGGCCATCGATAATCTGGAGGTGGTTGCCGTCGATGAGAGTGACCGTCTCGAGGTGGGGGGGCACTGGATGTTTAGCTCGGATCGTGTTCATCAAGGCTTTGTTCAAGATATGGATGAGGGGCTTTATCCCGGAAATTTAAGAGGTCCAGCAACACTTCATGAAGCGGGTGGTCTCGAGGGGCTCTGGCTGGACGGCAAAGGTCCTCCCGTTCAGGTCGAATCTCCTGATGCCCCCAGAGAATGGCCTTCCAAAGAAATGACGATGGAAGCTTGGGTTGCCCTTGCTGCGCCTGCTCGATTCGGTGGCATCCTTTCTGCATCCAGACAACATACAACACCTCAGGAAGGCTGGGTTCTTGGTTTCAACAGCGCTCGATTTACCTTTGGATTGGCTTCTGAGGATCATGAGCGCATGACTTTTGTCGAAACCCAGACACCTTATGCTCTGGGGCAATGGTATCATCTGGTTGGTACCTACGACGGGGTGACTCAGCGCATTTATCTCAATGGTAAACTCGAGGCAAAACGGACTTTGGCTTCGGGTAAAATCCGTCATGCTGATTCAGCTCCTCTGATGATCGGGGCTCATCCAACAGAGACCGGATTGCGAAAGCTTCAGGGGATGATTCATGAAGTGCGTGTTCATACAAGTGCTTTGACACCCCATGAGGTGATGGAGCATTTCACGCGGCACAAAACGTCTGTCGAACAAACCTTGACCATGCCTGCATTAACTCAGTGCACAATCCCTGTTCGACGCAACAATAGCCCGTTCGGAACTCGGCGAGCCTTGATCATCGGGATGGATGGCTGCCGGGTCGATTCGTTACAGGCTGCTTCGACGCCTCATCTGGATGCACTTGTTGAGAGTGGTGCTTTCAGTTTTGATGCGAGAGCCAGTATTGGACAGCCCACGGTAAGCGGGCCGGGTTGGTCGAGCATTCTGAAGGGAGTTTGGGCGGACAAACACAGGGTTCTCAATAACGCTTTTTCATTCCCCGGAGGCGGGGGATATCCACATGTATTCGAGCGGATTCGCCAGTTTCATCCTGATGCCTATCTTTCTTCATGGGTACACTGGGCACCAATCAACGAGCACATTGTCAGCGCTGAAACGCTTCAAATGGTCGAGGACAGTGATGCCCGTCTCACCGTCAATGCCGCATGTCACATTCTCAACGAGGGGCCTGATGTACTTTTTGTGCACCTCGATGAATCGGATGGTGCAGGGCACGCAGCAGGGTTTCACCCCAGAAATTCTCAATATCTTGCTACTCTCAATCGATTGGACGGCTACATTGGAACATTGATGGATGCAGTCAACCGTCGTCGCAATGAACTTGGCGAGGATTGGCTTGTCATTTTTTGCAGTGATCATGGAGGAACCTCGGCAGGTTCCCATGGAGGACTCAGCTTGAACGAATTAAAAGTGCCTTTGATCATTCAAGGACGGCAGGTGCCAAGCGGAGATATTCAACCGACTCCGTTGAACACGGACATTGTACCCACGGTTCTTGCTCATCTGGGAATTGAGGTACCATCCTCATGGGGGATTGAAGGTCAAACGGTTGGCTTCATTCCCAAGCTTTCCATCAAAGCGGAGAACGCTGGCCTGACCCTGAGGTGGCCAGGAATAGTCACGCTGGAAAGCAGTGTTTCAATGGAAAAGTGGAAGGCATTACCCCAAGCCAGAAGCCCACATAGACATCGTCCTTCAAGTGACCAAAGATTCTATCGTTTGACAATGCCCTAGTGTGAAGTTTGTAGAGAGGCAGTATTCAAAAATGTCAAATGCCTCATTCAGAACATTCTACTCAAGGATGGTGTCTTGTTTTCTGATGGGGATGCGATCGCTCGTTCGATAAACCAGGTAAGTAAGGTTCATCAGGGTGAAGATTCTCTTTCTTTCCAACTGTATCGAACTTGGTTTGAGCGTGCCTGATGGATGAAAACAACGCATTTCAGAGATGCGTTTTGGGTCACTTTTTAATCACCGTAAGATCCGTCCGGGGCCGTGTTGGGAAAGTTATATTCAGCGTTCGTGAGCAATCCATATAATTCAGGATCCCTCTTACGCATAGATTGGGCGTTTCTTATCTGCCACTGATCCAGAATCCCTTCTTGACGTGTCTCATTCAAGCCAACAAGAGTGATCATCCCCCAATGAATATATTCACCGACAAAACATTTATACCCACAGTCGTCTGACCGCGTGTACCAAGCGTTATCGGGATATTGGTTTGGCATATGTTTGAAATAGCCTCCACGAGCTTTGTCCATCGCCTCTGTTAGCATAGAAGCACCTTTTTGTCCTTCTCCTCGCTTTGCGATGTAGGAGCGAAGAGCTTCTGATGGATTGCTGCCCACTTCTCCATGCCAAAAGATCGAAGGATACACACTTGCATACCCCACGTCCGTTATCAGATGGAAGGTTTCTTCTGTTGTTGCATCCGGTGGGAGAAGACCTTCTTTAAGATAATGATCCTGTGAATACTCGCTGAGCGGCAGGCCATACCAATTATGATTTATAGTTGTAACATCCAAACCATAAGTAGGAGCATGTGGATACTTTAGTATTCCTTGTGAGTGCTCATGCCACGGGCCGATTTGATCAAAAGTAACGCCGAGGATCATTCGGCTTTTCTGTCTGACAATCTCAGCGAGGACGGCCGGATTATCTGGCGTCCCGTCCTCATTGTTATCAATCCACTGTGCTAGAACATGCGCCACTAGTTTCAGGTCTCGATCTGTAACTCCCTCCAATGCGAAAACATTGATTCCAAAGACAGTTATTTTTTTCTCTATGTGAGCTGATTTTTCGTTTTGTGTTGGTAGCTCGATCTTGGTTAACGGTATGAAAACAGGTGCCTTTTCCACTTGAATAGACTGACTGTTTGCAGGTGATTGGCCGATTACAGAGTCAGTTGTTTCTAATGAATGACACCCAACAATCAATAAAGCCGCGAATGTGCTTAGTATCTGTTTCATTAACTGGCGATATTAACTCCAGACAGACAAGGTGGCCACAAGTAATGGGGACTAAAAAATCGTTTAAGCAAAATAAATTGCCTGCGAAAATTGTCCCCATGCTTGTCTCATATCAAGACTGACAAAGATGCGGCTGAGAAAAGAATCAATAATGCGCTCAATATTGCCTTGAGAAGCAAAAGG
>Ga0315331_10000226_pt1 | contig 36462 bp, 37 predicted proteins | sample M160m34915metaG_FD_203456 | JGI IMG/M metagenome (GOLD analysis project Ga0315331, IMG submission 203456) | Ammonia-oxidizing marine archaeal communities from Monterey Bay, California, United States - M1 60m 34915 | ecosystem: Environmental > Aquatic > Marine > Intertidal zone | place: USA...
AAAGACCATCGCCCAACGGCGCTTGCTTCACCGAAAAGCAGTAGCATAATCATTAAAAATCAGATGAGACCAATCCTCCGCTAAATCCAACCCAAAATAGCCCCAAACCATTTGATGTCAGACAATACTGAATGCTTACACTGGAGGAGCAGATGTTCACGTTAACGCTTGACGATATTTCAACCAGCGGCCAAGGCATGCAGCGCCCAGAATGCGTGCTTGCGACCAAGTCCGGTGATTTGTTCTGCTCGGATAGCCGGGGCGGGTACAATATCGTGAAGCCTGACGGGCAGAGCCGCTTCATTAAAGCCATTGGTGCACCGGATGATTTCATGCCGAATGGCATCGCGCTGCTACCCGGTCGGGATGTGCTTGCCGCCAATTTGGCAAATAGCAGCGGGGTGTGGTGCATCAAGCCTGATGGTCAAGCGAGCTTATTTTTGGATGAAGCAGACGGCGTTCCGTTGCCACCGGTCAATTTTGTTGGGCTGGACCTCGAGGGCCGGATTTGGATTTCTGTCTCAACCTGTGTTGTGCCGCGTCATCTAGCGTTCAAGAAAGGCGCCGGCGATGGATTTATTGCGGTTTACGATCAGGGCGTTGCGCGGATTGTGGCGGAAGGGATCGCCTTCACAAATGAGGCGATCGTCAATCCAACAGGTGAATGGCTTTATGTGAATGAAACCACTGGCCAGTCCACCGCCCGATACGCCATCCGCGCAGACGCCTCGCTTGGTCCGCGGGAAACTGTTGCGGATTACCCACCGGGCACGTTCCCAGACGGTTTCACCTTCGATGCACATGGCGGCATCCTGATCGTTAGCGTTGCAAGCAACCGGATTATCCACGTCGATAAGCATGGCAAGCAGAGCATCGTCATGGAGGACGCTGATACGGATGAGGTCGAGAGATTAAACGCGGCGTTTGAGCGAGGTGAACCGGTGCGCGAAATGATTGAAATTGGGGGTAAACGCGCGCTTCGTAATATCGCCAGTATCGGATTTGGCGGGCCAGACCTGCAAACTGTCTATATGGGTTCACTCGCCCATGACGGGATTTTTGCATTTCAGTCGCCGATTAAGGGCGCACCGCTCATTCATTGGGATTTTTGATACATGGGCGACATGCTGCCTAAAACCAACGCGGGAGAAATCCTGCTAAATCCGCTGGCTAATCTTAACGCAGATTATGGTGCTGCTCATGCGGCAATCTTGAATGATGCCGCGTTCGAGCAAGCAAACAAGACGATATCGGCGTGGCCAGGTTACGCGCCAACGCCTCTATACGAACTGACTGCGTTGGCTGATGCCGTTGGTATCGCTGCAATCTCCTATAAGGACGAAGGCGATCGCTTTGGTCTTGGCAGTTTTAAGGCGCTTGGCGGCGCGTATGCAGTCGCGCGATTGCTGTTGCGGGAGATTGCGCGGCGTGAGGGCGGGCATGAACCATCCATTGAAGCAATCCTCAGCGGCGCGCACGCGACTATCGTTTCTGAAATCACTGTTTGCTGTGCAACGGATGGTAATCATGGCCGCTCGGTTGCGTGGGGTGCGCGGACATTTGGCTGCGCCTGCGAAATATTCATTCATGCGACCGTAAGCGAAGGCCGTAAAGCGGCGATTGAAGCCTATGGCGCACGGGTCACGCGAACAGGTGGAAATTATGATGACAGTGTGCGGGAGGCCCAGAAAGCAGCGACCCGCAAGGGCTGGTTTGTCGTGTCTGATACGTCATATCCCGGTTACACAGACGTGCCCAAGGACGTGATGCAGGGTTATGAGTTGATGGCCGCAGAAGCGCTCGATCAGATGGACACACCGCCAACGCATATCTTTCTGCAAACGGGCGTTGGCGGCATGGCGGCTGCAATTGCGGCTTTCTTTAAGCGGCGCTTCGGTAAAAAGCGGCCGCTGATCATCCTAACGGACCCTGATCAATCAGCTTGCTGGCTCGAAAGCATTCGCAACGGTGCACCCACAGCAGTTCATGGTGATCTTGCTACACTCATGGCTGGCTTGGCTTGTGGTGAGGTATCGATGCTGGCCTGGGATATTCTCAAAGACACAGCTGACGCAGTGATCGCTGTGTCCGATGATCAGGCAGTCGCGATGATGCGTCAGTTGGCAGCGCCAGAAACACCGGACCGGCCCATCGTCGCTGGGGAATCTGCAGTAGCAGGCTTGGCCGGGCTCTTGCTGGTGGCTAACGACCCGGGCACGCGGAGCGATCTCAAGCTAGGCCTGGATGCCCGAGTGCTTGTGTTCGGCACCGAGAGCGACACGGACCCAGGCCTCTATAAAGATTTGGTCGGTTGCTCTGGCGCTGTAGTCCGCACTTCAGTCTAGTTCACAAGGCTGCGGCGAGCCGTTCTGCGAGGCCTTTCAGCATCCCAGCGGCTTTTTCATCCTTGAGGGTGCCATCATCATTAAACGCCTGAAATGCTCCAGGTAGTGTCGCAAATCCTGGAACTGCGACTGCGCCAAGTTCTGCTAAGGCATCGCGCAGCCGGGGGATCACGCGAACACCACCAAGCCCACCGGGAGATGCGGCAGCGATGGCGACGGGCTTATTTGCGTAGGCGGCGCATGAAATTTCATCGTTCTCTGGCCGAGACGTCCAAGCGAACATATTCACCAGCAATGGCGGTGCGCAGCCATTGTATTCGGGCGTCACGATGAGCAACCCATCATGCCCGGCGATGAGCGCCTTCAAGTTCTGCATGGACTTTGGCAGGCCCTCTGATGTTTCGATATCGCCGTCGTAGACAAGGGCAGGGAAGTCCGCCAGATCAATCAAGGTAACCGTCGCACCTGCGGCCTTAGTTGCATCAGCGGCTACCGAAGCAAACTTCTTAGTGACTGACCCTTTGCGGGCGCTACCAGCAAACACGAGTACTTTTTTAGCAGACATTCAATTACCCTCATTTGCCGAATTGGCTCTCAGCATATGATCGTTCCGGCACCCGATTTAGCAAGTCCCGATTTGCAGGTGATTTGATGAATAGTCTATCGCCAGTGACGCCGGTCAATCAGCCCGGTAAGATTGTGCGAGTGATGTGAAGAACCTCTCGAATTCACTGCAGTGACCGAAATGCCCAGGAGGCCCGATTGATAAACCTTGAACGCCAAGATGATGTCTTTGTCCTGACGATGAACGCTGGCGAGAACCGTTGGACGACGAACTTCGTCCGGGCCTTCGATGCTCGCTTGGATGAAGTGCAGGCTTCGGAGGGCCCCGCTGCATTGGTCACAATATCTGCAGATGCTAAATTCTTCTCCAACGGCTTGGACGTTGATTGGCGCAAGGCTAAAGGTAATGGCGAGGGCGGAGATAAATCCGTGTTCGGGGTGGAATTCATGGCGCTGATGGCGCGTATGATTACATTCCCCATACCAACAGTTGCCGCCGTTAACGGTCACGCCTTTGGTGCAGGGTTCATGTTGGCGCTCTGCCACGACATGCGGGTAATGCGCGCGGATCGCGGATTTATCTGCGCGAATGAAATCCAGATCGGCCTTAGAATACCTGATGAAGAATTCGCACTATTCCGACACAAAATGTCAGGCAGTGCGTTCTTTGATACGGTTCAGCTTGCGCGACGCTGGACGGGGCCGGAGGCAGAAGCAGCAGGGTTTGTTCGGGCGACGGCACTGCAGGATCAATTGCTCGATCTTGCTATCAAACATGCTGGACAGTTAGCGCCACTTGGGGCCAATCGCGCGCTGTTCGAGGAATCAAAAGAGCGCATCTTTGGCGAAGCCCCGTCGATCAATAGGGCTTCTGGCGCTGCGCATCTGCTCCGCAATTTCAACGGTCACGCATAAAGGATACCGGTTTATGAGCTTTAGAAGCATTATCCGGTTTCAAGTAAAGCCGGGCATGGGGGCAGCATTTGAGGCTGCGTTCGCTCAATGCCGAATGCTGGACCGGCCCTCTGCGATTGAAGGGTTTGTCATGGCAGAATTGGTGCGCTGCGTTTCAGAACCGTTTGAATATCAGGTGATCGGTGAGTGGGCGACGGAGCAAGCCTATGCGGATTGGCAGGCTATATCGCATGAAGAGGCTGATTCGGCGGCAGTTGAGGCGCTGAATGGGACGCTTGCACATTGGGCACCGGGCCGGTTGTTTGCGCCCGTCGGACGATCCGCTTAGGGAATTAGGACTAGCGCGCCGCCGCCTGTGCGGCCTTCCAGAATATCATGCGCCTTCGCTGCGTATGCGAGCGGTAGCGGCATAGGCGTATCGGGCTTTAGAATACCTGTCCCAAGCATATCAAAGACCGTTTGAGCCATGCCTTGGTACTGCGTTGGATCGGCCATGTAGTGGAATAGAATGGGCCGCGAAACGGTCAATGAATTCGCTGCAAGGGTCGTCATGGCCAGCGCTTTGACGGGGCCGGAGGATTGGCCGTAGTTCACCAAATGACCACAAGGTGCCAAGCATTCTAGTGAGCCTGAGAATGTATCTGCGCCGACGGAATCATAAGCCACATCAACGCCGCGCCCTCGCGTTACTTCCATCACGGCCGATTTGAATTCAGTCTCGCGGTACAGGATTGTGTGAGCGCAGCCGGACGCCTTCGCCGCAGCAGCTTTGTCCTCAGAGCCGACTGTGCCGATGACGGTTGCGCCAACATGGGCGGCCCATTGGCAGAGTAAGCGCCCAACGCCGCCTGCCGCAGCATGCACCAATATGTTCATCCCAGCTTCAATGCGATGAACACGGCATACCAGCATCTCGACCGTAAGTGCTCGGAGAAGCGTTGTTCCTGCCAGGAGATCGCTGACGGTATCTGGCAGCTTTAACGCTTGCACGGCAGGGAGGAGACGCTCGGAGGCATAGGCCCCATAGGTACTCGTCACATAGGCCACGCGATCCCCAATATGGAAATCGTTGACGCCGGGTCCAATCGCAACGACTGTACCCGCCGCCTCGCATCCAGGCACACCAGGGAGGGCCAAGGTTTTGTAGAGGCCGGAGCGCACATAAACATCATGGTAATTTACGCCAATCGCCGTCTGCCGAATGCAAAGTTCGCCCAATCCGGGCGCGGCAATGTCCACCGCCTCAGCCTTTAGCACGCTGGAGGGACCGTATTCGCGAATGGTGATAGCGTCAGCCATGATAAGCCCCGATCAGGTAACGGCGATGCCACCGCGATGGGCACCAGCCGCGATATTCTTCCAAAGGACAGCATGATCTGCTGGCAATGCCCGGCTATTCGGCATGGTGAGCCAGAGCCGATGGAGCAAGCGAGCTTGGCCTGATGCAGCATCGTCTTCAAAGGCCGCGCGTGCATGATAGGTGATATGGCTGTTGATCAGTTGGATATCCCCTGGTTTCAGCATCATGGCGTAGGCAAGCTCTGCAGCGGTTTCAGCCAGCAGGTCCAGCGCCTCCCATTGGGCATTTGTCATGCGCGGTGTTTCCGGCATCAACTGCGCCGCTTCCACATAGGTTCTAGAATAATGGCTAGTGAGTTTTCCGTTCTCAACGCCAAATACAGGCAGCGGATAAACTTCATCGCCGCCACCTGTTTCTTCGCCAAGGCGAGAGCGGTAGATTGGCTGATGCAACAGTTCAAGCAACTCAGGCCGCAGCTTCAGGATCGCATTGTGGACGGCTGCAGTGCTAGCGACATTACTCTCACCGCCAGACGCTGAACGTTTTGCCATGAGTAGCCCCACAACGTCTGTCCGGTCCGTGTGGTATCGTAATAAACCGTTGCTATAAGTCCGGGCTTTGGAGGAGAGAAATTCGCTACCGCTCGCGTCCTTCATGCGTTCGTGTTTAGCGCCGAGGTCGCCTGGCTGCGCTTGGATATCGCGCATCATCTGGCCGGTATTATCTTGGGAAACTGGCAGGCCAATCCAATGACCAAGACCCATCCAGATCATGCGGCGGTCATCTTCCGAATAACGATCTACGGGCAAGCCTTCTAGTAGGACAAAGCCGCGACCGTTTTCCAATTCGTCGGCAGCGCGCGCAAGCTTTGCGGCGACAGCTTCTAGGGGGAACGTGTCCCGCGTCACAGCAAGCCAGCCTGCGCCATCCGCTTTAGCAACGCTAAGGGCAGCATCTATTTCAGCAAGTTCATCTTTCGCCCATGGCCAACGCCAGCTTTGGTCTGCCTCCAGGTCAGTGCCGGTCCATACGGATGGGCCTTCAAATGGCTTGTACATGGCGCTTCTCCGGCGTGATTATGAGGATTGCAGGGCAGCCCGGCGTTCTCGAATCCGTTCGCGCATTTGCTTCTGCGCGGCTTCCGTGCCGTCATGGAAGGTACCAAACACCCTGTCGAGCGGGAGGAGGCTGCCGCCGTAATTGCACTCAAAATACTTGTGATGGAGGTAGTGGAAGTGCGACCCGCCATCTATTTTCAGCGTGTCGCCGACCTTCAGCTTGTCATAGCCTGAATGGGACAGGGCGGGCAGCAACGCTGCTAGGTGCAACTGATAAAGCGCGTTCAATGGATGCAACGCAAGCACCCACGGCACGACGATGGTCGAGAAATATATGAGATGCTCAACCGGGTGCATCGCAAGGCCAGACCAGGGCCCAATATCAACATTTTTGTGATGCACAGAATGGACCGTCTTATAGAGCCAACGGACATGCAGCAGCCGATGGCCGAGATAAAAATGTACCGCATGAATGAATGGTGCCAGCAACACCATCAGCGCAAACCAGCCCCAAAACAGGGCCTGATTGGCGCCAAAATCGAACAGGCCCAAATATCCATTGGCGAACAACCAATAAGTAGCGACTTCATAGGCCGTAATGATCGGCACAGATGAAGCCAGGGTGCGGACCATGTTGTCCAATACCTGATCCTTGAACAGGAACCGTCTGGACCCTTTGGCAAAAGGCCGTGTGGTGTAGCGCAGGTCATCCTGTTGGCACCGGAAGACATAAAAATACAAATGCATGCCGCCGAAGCAGGCTAGGATCAGCGCAGCGTTCCTGGCGAAAATCAGCGCTATCCACCAAACTTCTAGCGTCTGCATTTGGGCTAGGCTTGGCGTCAGCGAGGTCCAGGTGACGACGGCGATCAGCAACCAGAATGCATTATACGGCCAAAGGAACCCTGGGAACCGGAACGCCCACTTCGCCACCTTCTTCGGTGCAGGTGGCCACGCATTGATCGGGGCAAGCGCTATGGCACCATCCGGTCGCCATTCGCCAGCGGCATTCCGCTCGTCCGTTGATGATCCGGCCATGTCGCGGCTCCATCCATGTGTGGATCGAGTTTAGCGCTCTGACGTTCTGGGCTGCAACAGACTGGCGCGCTGGTTGGATGTTTGGCTAAGCTTTCCTTCAGCCTCTAAATGGAAGGACGATCACCATGACTGAATACGCCCTCGTCACCGGCGCATCTCGCAATATTGGCCGTGCGATTGCGACACGCCTCAAAGCCGATGGCTACAGCGTGATTATGCTGGATGTTATGGACCCGGAAGACCCATCGTTAGGTGAGTTCCGCCGTGTTGATCTGAGCAATGTCGCTGATACTGCCCAGGCGATGGCTTGGGTGCTGGATAACCGCGAAGTCACCCGCGTTGTGAATTGCGCCGGGATCGTCACAACCCATCCGGTTGAGGAGGTTGAGGCGGATACCTTCGACCAGCTAATGGCCGTGAACGTGCGATCCTATATCGAGGTCATGAAAGCGTTGGCACCGGGCATGAAGAAAGCCGGGTTCGGGCGGGTTGTGAATATTGCAAGTCGCTCCGCTCTCGGCGCGGCGCAGCAGACAGTTTACGCAGCGTCCAAAGCTGCTGTGGTGGGCCTTACCAAAAGCTGGGCGGAGGAACTGGCGGCAGATGGCATTACCGTTAACGCTGTAGGGCCAGGGCCGATTGAGACGGACATGTTGAACAAAGTCTACGGCAAGGATTCATCGGCATATAATGCGTACCGGGATCGTATTCCCGCACAGCGCTTTGGGACCGTGGATGATATTTCGCACGGCGTCAGCTTCTTCATGGATGAGCGCTCAAGCTTTGTTACGGGGCAGGTGCTGTATATCTGCGGCGGCGTGACCATTGGGCGAGCGAACGCCTAGTTCGCCATCCAACCGCCATCCACCATCAAGTTTTCGCCGGTGATGTAGCTGGCTTCATCGCTTGCAAGGAAAAGGGCGGCGTTAGCGACATCGCTTGGCTTGCCAAGGCGTGGCCAGGGTGTCCGGGCATGAGAATATTCTATCGCTTTGGGCGCGATGGGCGCGCCAGTTTTGCCGGTTAGAATTTTGCCAGGTGCCACGGCGTTGCAGACGATTCCCTGTTCGGCATAGTCGCCTGCGATCTGCTTTGTCATGTAGACGACTGACGCTTTCCCAACGCCGTAAGCAAAGGCGTTCGGTGCACGCACCATGCCATGTTGCGAAGACAGATTGACGATCCGGCCACGAACCTCGTTCCTGATATCCTGCGTCAGCATTTGGCGAATGGCGGCGCGGCACCCTAGGAATACGCCTTTCGCATTCACGCCGACGACGCGGTCCCAATCTTCTTCTGTCGTCTCATGCATGGGCTTCGGGCAGCGCGCGGCTGCATTATTGACCATGATATCCAATTTTCCGGCGATGGAAATTGCTTCTGCGACGGCGGCTTCAAGGTCTGCTGATTGCATAACATCACAATGGCGGAACGCCGCTTTGCCGCCGGCTTCAAGAATGGCGTCTACAGTCTTGGCACCGCCCTCCAGCGGATCATCGATTATGTCCGCGACGATTACATGCGCGCCTTCTGCCGCAAAGCGCATGGCGATGGCTTTGCCAATGCCGGAGGCGCCGCCCGTAACGATGGCCGTTCGATCTTGAAGCCGCATGGTCATTGCCTGCCCATAAATTCAATCCGTCTGGATTACAGCACAATCCGTCGGATTACAGCACAATCCGTCGGATTACAGCACAATCCGTTGGATTACAGCATATTTGGGCGCGCTTGGCGTTGCTTGCCTCAAAAGATGCATTGGGGTCCAATACAACGAAGGAAATATTGATAAAGGTGCTGATCGATGAATGATGTTGGGTTGAGCGTTGAGACGGGTTCTGTTGCGGCGCAGGTTCGCTACGTTAATGCGGAATGGAAGGGCCGGGAGGATATTCCTCGGATCGGTTCCAAGGAAACGCGCCGGGCTAATACCTCCAATCAGGATATCCGCGTCCATGACGTGCGTGCAGCCCAAGCGGCTGGCCAGAAGTCGCTTGATCGCAATGGCTATACGCTGGCGAAGCTGACCCCAGGCATTCCGGACTTCCGTGACGAAGCCAGTGTTGAAAAGCTCTACTACCAGCAGATTCAAGACCTGCTGAAGCGCGAAACCGGCGCTGACCATGCATTCGTTTATGGCCATCTTGTGCGTACCGAAAAGCCCATTGATTTCAATGACGGTTACGCCCGCTTTGTCCATTGCGACTACAACATCAAGCGCCTGACGGAGATGTCTGAGGACGTGCTGACAAAGCATGGCGTCGAGCCTAAGGCCAATTGGACCTATGCATGGTTTAACACTTGGCAGCCGTTCGACAACGTCGCGGCGCATAACCCGCTTGCGTTCATCGATTGGGAATCGCTGCCGGAAGACGATGTGATCGACTATTTCTATACGGGTCGGAACCGGGACAGCCTCGTTGCCGCGCCCGTCTACAATCCGGATCACAAGTGGTGCTTCTTTCCGAACATGACGCCGGAAGAAATCTTGGTTTTCAAGCAGATGGATGGCCGGTCCGACCGCTCGGTTTATTGCCCACACACATCCTTCGACAACAAGGATGCGCCAGCAGACGCACCACCCCGCCGCAGCATCGAAATGCGCATGCTCGCTGTGTTTGAGGATTGATGATGAACCAAGCGAAGAAGCCCGTCGCCGTTGTCATTGGCGCTACATCCAAGTGGCAGTCTGATGGCCGCAATACCAAGCTTGCCCATGGTGCTGTGCTGGATGATTCGGACCTGCCAGTCGGCATTCGCTGGGGCATTGGCGGTGCGGTGGCGCAGAAGTTTGCAGCAGAAGGCTTTTTCACAGTCCTAACGACCCGGACCGCCAGCAACGCTTCAGCGCTCGAAGCAGCGATCAAAGACCAAGGCGGTGATTGCATGACCGTCGAGCTGGATTTGTCGTCAGCAGACTCGATATCGGCAGCGTTTGCAGCCATCCGCGATCAAGCAGGCGATCCAGAAGTGCTGGTTTATAACGCCGGATATCTGGAAGGCCGTGACTTGCCGCCGGAAATGGAGTTGCTGGAATACATCCCCGTTGAGATGTTTGATACCGCCCAGCATATCGCCAGCCGGGGGCCGTTCCTGGTGGCCAAAGAGGTGCTACCAGCGATGCGGAAGAAGGGGCAGGGGTCTTTCCTGATCTCTAACAATTCAAGCTCGCTTCGGGGCCGCAAGCGCATGACCGGCCAGTCGCTGTATTATCCACGAGTGATGATGCGGACGCTGGCCCAGGTGCTGACGGAAGAATATTCAGAACACGGCGTTCACGTCGCGAATATCGTGATTGACGGCTTGATTGATTCCCCTGGCACCCGCGCCTTGCCGAAGGCCCAAGAAGCGCCAGAGATCGTCATGAACCCGGTGAAGATTGCAGAGGCTTTCTATTACCTCCACACGCAGGACCGGTCTGTATGGACCCACGAACTGCAAATGACGCCCTATTCCACCAAGCCGAGCTATTAGACTTTCTCTGCTTCGGTTGGCAGCCTCCCTTTCTTTTAGAACCCTCTCCCCCCTTAGGGGGGAGAGGGCAGGGTTAGGGGGGAAGCCTGCGGGCTGAGAGGCGGCGGCAGCCACTTAACGCGGCAAGCTTTCCACCAGCCATTTCACGTAGGTTTTGATAGAAAACACAGGTAGTCCAGTGGCTTCAGAAATGGCCTTCTTGTAAGGTGGCATATTGGTGCATTCCAACAGGATAGCCCCAAGTTCCGGGTGTCCCGCTTGGAAAGCACGCGCTGCGGTGGCAAGATCAACTTCTGCTTGATCGACATCCAGCGTCAGCGCATTGCCCAGAATTGCGCGTTGAAATTCGCAACCATCTGCAACGCCAGCAACCGGCGTGCCTTCGGGAACGCCTGCCGCCTGCAAGTGCGTCTCAGTCAAAGTCGCTGCTGAAATCGTGAGAATACCGACGCGGCGCCCAGGCGGCAGTACTGCTTGGATCGCGGCTGCCTGCATTAACGCCGACGTTGCGACCGGCACGCCGAGTGCTGCCGATAACTCGGCCTGGAATTTGGCCAAGAATCCGCAATTCGTCGTGATGACCTTGCAGCCTTCAGCAACCAGTTCGCGCCCAGCCTCGATGAAGGCATCCAACGTGCCTTCTGCGCCTTGCAGAACGACCACTTCAGGGGAGGCACCGCGCACGATCTTGTAACGCACCGGGAAAGGCCACGTTCGAGCATTGCCCATGTCGCCCAAAATACGCGGAAATTGGGCATCCAGCATAAGGATGCCGACATCAATGCCGTAAATCGGTTGCCCGCCTGTTGCGATCATGCTGCGTCCTCTGTTTTAGCCACTTGAATGGCTTGCCAAACGCGTTCGGGCGTTGTCGGCATCTCAATGTGCTTCACGCCGTAATCCGAAAGCGCGTGTACGATGGCGTTGACGACGAGGCCAAGGGCCGGCGTCGTACCACCTTCACCGCCTGGGCGCACACCGTGAGGATGGGATGTGGACGGGACTTCGGAGATAATCGTGTGCATTGGCGGGACGGTATCTGCGCGGGGCATGGCATAGTCCATGAACGATCCAGACAGCAATTGCGCACTTTCGGGTTCGTAATGGATAGCTTCCAGCAGGGCCTGTCCAAGGCCTTGAGCAATGGCACCATGGGCTTGGCCATGCAGGATTAAGGGATTGATCGCGCGCCCAACATCATCAACTCCAGTCCAGGATAAAATGGCGGCGTGCCCAGTGTCTGGGTCGACTTCGACTTCGCAGATGTGCGTTCCGTATGGAAACCCGCCATCTCGGTTCGTGATATCGCCGATGCCTTCGAAATGACCGGAAAGTGCGGAGGGCAGGCTGTTTAGCGTGGCGGCTGCCTCCGCCGCTTCAAACAACGTCATCGCAGCACCATTGGGTCCGCTGAATGTGCCTGATGCATAGGCGACATCTTCAACGGGCGCTTGCATCAGGTGTGCTGCGATCTCGGTCCCTTTGGAGAGTAGGTCCTTAATCGCATGGTCGATGGCGATGCTGACCAGTCGCATGGATCTGCCAGAATGCGACCCGCCACCAACAGAAACGCGGTTCGTATCGTTATCGATATAGCGAATGATGTCGGACGGTACGTCCAGCCATTCACTCAGTACCTGCGCATAGCTGGTCTCGTGTCCTTGGCCGCTGCTCATGGTGCCGGCGACCAATTCAATCGCGCCATCGGTGCAGATGCGAATTTCAGCCCGCTCACGCGGGATGCCGCTCGTCACTTCAATATAGTTGGCGACTGCGATGCCTCGGCAAATGCCACGCTTGGCGCTTTCTGCTTTGCGGGTGCTGAACCCGGCCCAATCGGCAGCCTCCAGCGCTTGATCCATGGCATCCGTATAGTCGCCACTGTCATAGGTGACGCCGACAGCGGTGGTGAACGGCATGGCGTCTGCTGCTATCAGATTACGACGGCGGAGGTCCGCACGGTCAAAGCCACATTGGTTTGCCGCCAAATCGATAAGCCGTTCAATGACATAGATCGCTTCGGGCCGTCCGGCGCTTCGATAAACGGCGGTGGGTGCGGTATTGGTGAATACGGCGTGGCCTTCGAAATGCAGTGCCGGAATGTCGTAGACGCTTTGCATCAGCGACAGCCCTTTGCGCAGGGGCCAATAGTAAGCGAGGTATGCGCCGAGGTTCGACGTATTCACGCCCCGCAGGCCTAAGAACTTGCCCTCCGCGTCCAACGCCAACTCCGCCGTAACGGCAAGATCGCGGCCCTGATAGTCGCTGAGGAAGCATTCGCTGCGGCTGGCGATCCACTTGACCGGACGGCCCACGCGTTTTGCGGCCCATGGGATCAGCAAGGCTTCTGGGAAGAAGGCGTTCCGGGTGCCAAAGTTTCCACCCATATCGCCGAAGACAGCGCGGGCATTTTCCAACGGTACGCCGAGCATATAGGCCATGCGCTCCCGTGTTTGGACGGCACCGCGCCCCGACCCGGTGCGGACGGTGTAAAAGTCCCGATCTGCATCATATTCGCCGATGACAGCGCGGGGTTCCATGGGTACGCCGGTGATCCGGTTAACCCAGGTGTCAAATTTGACGATATGGGCTGCGTTTCTGAAGGCTGTATCCGTGGCGGCTTTGTCGCCGACCTCGCAGGTGAGGGAGAGGTTCCCAGCACATGCTTCCCAAACTTGCGGCGCATCCGGTCTCCGTGCCGCTCGGGCGTCTGTAACTGCGGGGAGGGACATCCAGTCGACGCTGACCAAGTCTGCTGCGTCCATTGCAAGCGCTTGTGTTTCGGCTACGACAATCGCGACCGGCTCACCGACAAAGCGAACGCGGTGGTGCGGCAATGCGTGATGCTCGGGTGAGTAAGGTTCGAACCCGTCTGGGAGCCGTAACACAGCATCCGGTCCGCCAGCATACTCGGCATTATGCGGGATTGGTTTCAGGCCATCTTCGGTAGCGTCAGTGCCCGTTAGAACGGCATATACGCCTTTGAGTGCGAGGGCGTCCGCGGCGTCTATGCTTTTGATATCTGCGTGGGCATAGGGGGAGCGCACGATGGCGGCGTATGTCAGGCCGTCTGGGAATACATCTGCGGTATACAAGCCGCGTCCAGTTGTTAGCCGTGCGTCTTCTGTCCTTTGGACCGGTGCGCCAATGCCTGTGGCCGGTTTTGCGCTCGTCATGCGGCGGATTCCAGTTTTATTCCACGTATAAGGTCCGCCCCTTTTTCCGCAATTGCGATGGTGGAGGCGAAAGTGTTGGCAGAGGGGAGCATGGGCATGATTGAGGCGTCAATCACTCTCAATCCAGTGGCGCCGATAACCCGTAATGCATCGTCAACGACAGATCGTGCATCGTCCTTTGGTCCCATGCGGCAGGTGCCGACCAAGTGATAGCCCGTATTGCCGCGTCGCTTGGCGAAATCCAACAATTCATCATCGCTGTTGATATTTATGCCGGGCAAGGTTTCGCTGTGGAAATACCCGGCGAGTTCCGGCGCTCCCAGCAACTTTCTGGATAAGCGCAGGCCCGCAAGCGTGATGCGCCAGTCTTCTTCTGCCGCCAGGAAATTCGGCTGCACGGTAGGCGCTTCCGCCGGATCGATTGATCGGGCGCGGACATAGCCTGTGCTAACCGGGCGGGGCTGCGCAGCGCCGCAGGTCATGCCCGGATAGTCGTCCAGAACATACACTTTGCCATCCTGATAACTACCAGGCGTGAATAGAATTCTAAGGTCGCTTTCTTCAAGGCTTGGGTGTGACTTTCCGTGGACGAATGCGATGGTGGGGCAAAGCGCCAACACACTTGGCCGCTTGAGCATCCACTTTGCGACCTCTAGCGGTAAACGAGGCCATCGGGCGTACTCGTTGATGGTTTTGACATCCTTGGCCCGGGCTGTCATGCGGACGGAATAGTGGTCTCGCAGGTTCTCGCCCACACCTTCAAGCGCGATCTTCACGGGCGCACCAATTTCCTGCAGGAGTGCTGCCGGGCCAATGCCAGATATCTGCAACAGCTTGGCGGAATTGACTGTCCCGGCGCTCAGAATGACCTCGCGCCGCGTCTTAACAGTGCGTTCCGTTCCGCTGCCGTCACGATATCGAATACCAGTAGCGCGCCGCCCATCCATCTCAATTGCTGCTGCTTGGGCGCGCGTGCGGAGTTTAACGTTCTTGCGGGAGAGTGCCGGTTTCAAGAACGCGTCCGCTGCACTGACCCGTTTGCCCTTGTGGATGTAGCGTTGGAAATAGCCAGCACCATATTGCATTCCGGCGTTGTAGTCCGCGATGCGGGGGATGCCCATGCCTTCAGCGCCCTTCAAGAAGGCCTCGGCGACGGGGTTGAACCAGTCGTTATCTGTGATGGGTAATTCGCCTGTATGGCCTCGGAACGCGTCATCACCATCACCAATGCGTCGTTCAGAGCGTTTGAAATAGGGCAGCAGATCGTCAAAGCCCCAGCCGCGATTACCCATTTGCGCCCAGATGTCGAAATCTGCCCGTTGGCCACGATTATAGACCATGCCGTTGATCGAACTGGAGCCGCCAAGGATGCGGCCTTGGGGTAACGCCACCGTCCGCCCGTCCAGCGAGTCTGCCGGTTCGCTCACGAAAGGCCATAAAAACCGTTCGCCATAGAGGGTTTTTACAAAGCCAGCCGGAATCTTGATGAATGGATGCCGGTCACTGCCGCCTGCTTCCAAAATGCATACGGTCGAATTGCCATCCGCGCTCAACCGGTTCGCCAAGACGCACCCGGCAGGGCCTGCGCCTACGATTACGTAATCGAATTCATCCATGGGCGGATTCTCCATGCGCCGAAAGCAATCCAGGAAGTGTAAGCGAGCGTGCGTCTTATGCGGAAGCATGGCGATATTCCAACACACATGCGAGCGTCCTATGATGTTTCCAGCAACCGAATGTGCTGACGCAGGAGCTATTCCATGGCGGATAAAACCGAGACTGATTTTGAAGTGATTGTGATTGGGGCCGGTGTTGCCGGCATCTATCAGATCAAACAATTGGTAGATCTTGGCGTATCGGCGACCGTGCTGGAAGCCGCGCCTGATCTGGGCGGCACTTGGTACAATAACCGCTATCCGGGGGCGCGGTTTGATTCCGAAAGCTATACCTACGGCTATTCCTTCTCCAAGGAAGTCCTAGCGGAATGGAACTGGCGGGAGATGTTTTCACCCCAGCCAGATAATCTGCAATACCTGAACTTCGTCGCGGATAAATTCAGCCTGCGCGATCACATGCAATTCAACTGCCGGGTCGATGCTGCCGTTTTTGACGAGAGCGCGAATAACTGGAGGCTTACGATCAGTGACGGTCGAACGCTGACTTGCAGCTTTGTTGTTATGGCACTTGGGCTACTGTCGATGCCCACATATCCAAAGATTGAAGGCCGGGCAAATTTCAAAGGCCAATCTTTCCACACATTCGATTGGCCACATGTTGCGCCGGACTTGTCCGATAAGCGTGTCGCGATCATCGGCACCGGTGCGACAGCCATTCAGGTTATCGGAGAGGTTGCAGACAAGGTTGGTGATCTGACGGTATTCCAGCGCCGCCCGAATTGGAGTGCCCCGCTGAATAACAGTAAGATCACTGACAGCGACATGGCGCGCATACGTGCCCGCTATGATGAAATCTTCGAGACTTGCGCCCGCACACCCGGTGGCTTTGAGCATGAGCCGGACCGTCGCGGTTTCCATGAGGTTTCGCGAGAGGAGCGATTGGCGCTTTGGGACCGGCTCTATGATGAGCCGGGCTTTGGCATCTGGCTGCAGAATTTCCGGGAAATCTTCACCGATGACGATGCCAACGCGGAGATATCTGACTATATCGCTGACCGCATTCGCCAGCGCGTGCATGACCCCGTAACGGCTGAAACCCTGATCCCGAAAGATCATGGTTTTGGCGTTCAGCGCGTCCCGCTCGAGACCCACTATTTTGAGGCTTATAACCGGGACAACGTGCATCTCGTCGATATCAGCAAGACGCCGCTGGAACGCGTTATGGAAACTGGCCTGCGCACTACTGAGAAAGACTATGAGTTCGATGTGATCGTGTACGCCACCGGTTTTGACGCGATCACGGGCGCTTACGACCATGTGGACATTCAAGGCATTGGCGGCGAACGGCTGCGGGATAAGTGGCGGGAAGGGCCTTCAACCTTCCTTGGCGTATTCATTCACGGTTTCCCGAATCTTTTGATGCCGAACGGTCCACAGAGCGGTTCTGCTTCAACCAACTATCCGCGCGGGATTGAAGTTGGCGTCGATTGGGTCACAGACTTTCTGGAACACGCCTGGGCCAACGGCGTCACCCGGGCTGAAGCGACAGAGCCTGCAGAAGCGCGGTGGACACAGCATGTGACGGATATGTATTCCCGCATGTTAATGCGGAAAGCGAAGTCCTGGTTCACAGGCTACAATTCCAATGTGGAAGGCCACGAGGAAGGCAGCATTCGCTACTTCGTCTACAATGGCGGCATGCCGAAATATGTCTCGGTCATCAACGAAGTCGCGGCGAACGGGTACAAAGGCTTGACGCTATCCGGCCCTGGCGCGCCTGGCGGACAGAGTGGTGGAGCCGGCACCCAACGGTCCGCTAGCTGAGCCATATATGACTGAAGCGCATATTTGCGAAGTCATTGCTGGCGGCGTCATTGAAGGCAGCTATGCGCCTGCTTTTGAGGGCGTTTATCAAGCATTCTGGCAGAATTTCGAAGAGTCCGGCGAGCAGGGCGCGGCTATCTGCGTATCTGTTGGAGGCGAAACTGTCGTTGACCTCTGGGGTGGCGTAGCGGACCAGAAGACAGCAAAGCCATGGCAGAGCGATACAGTCGCCGTTGTTTTCTCGTGCACGAAAGCTGCAACCGCACTCGCCGCGCATCTACTTGCGGATCAAGGCACGCTTGATCTTGATGCGCCTGTTGCCTCGATCTGGCCGGAATTCGCTGCTGCTGGCAAAGAAGGTGTCACGACACGAATGCTGCTGGATCATACGGCTGGCCTCCCTGCACTGCGCGCACCTTTGAAGCCAGATTGTTTGCTGGACTGGGATTATATGGCGAGCCATCTAGCTGCGGAGACGCCGTTCTGGGAGCCGGGGACGCGCTCAGGCTACCATGCCATCACCTTTGGTTACCTGGTGGGCGAAGTGGTGCGACGGGCTAGCGGACAATCGCTCGGCGCTTTCTTTCAGGAAGAAATTGCAAAGCCACTCGGGATTGATTTCTGGATTGGCCTTCCTGAAAGCGAAGACCCGCGCGTGGCTCCCATAACGCCCTATCGCTTCAACAAGGACGATGAAGAGCCGCCATTTATCTGTGCGGCGCGGACCAAAGGCTCCATCGCCAACTTGTTCATTTTTAATCACGGCGACTGGATGGCCCGAGGCGTTAACACGCGTGAGGGACACGCTGCGGAGATCGGGGCTGCGGGCGGCATAACCAACGGGCGCGGGCTTTGTGGGATGTTTGAGGCGCTGCTGAAGTCCGATGGCCCACTCGGCCTGTCTACCAAGACGCTGGCTGGCTTTTCTGAAACGTCCTCTGCAACGCACATGGACGCTACGCTGCAAATGCCGATGCGCTTTGGGCCAGGCTTCATGCATGCAATGGATAACAGACGCCGCCCTGGCGGTGGTGACAGCGTTATCCTGGGGCCAAGGGCGTTTGGCCATGTAGGAGCAGGCGGATCGTTTGGCTTCGCAGACCCTGATGCCGGGTTGGCGTTCGGCTATGTCATGAACCGCCAGGGGCCGGGATTGCTGCTGAACGAGCGCGGCCAGCGGTTAGTGGACGCTGCATATGGGGCGCTAGGCATATCTCACTCGTAACTCTAAGCTTGCCCTAAACGGGCATTGATCAGGGGCAGGGCATGGCGAAAAAAGATGATGGGATTGCAGGCAAAGTCGCCATTGTAACCGGCGGCGGCGCGAAGGAAGACGGCGTTGGCAATGGCCGTGCGGCCTGCATTTTGCTCGCCAGGTCTGGCGTGAAAGTCGTCGTAGTCGACCTGGATGAAGCGCTGGCGGAACAGACCGTTCAGATGATCCGGGATGAAGGCGGTGAAGCCATGGCCTATGCCGCTGACGTAACCGTTGAAGCCGCATGCAAAGCGGCCGTGGACGCGGCGACGGATGCCTATGGCGGCGTTGATCTGCTCGACAACAATGTCGGCATCGGCAGCAAAGGCAGCGTTGTCGACGAGGACCTTGAGCAATGGGACCGGGTGATGCGCGTCAATGTGCAATCCGTGTTCCTAATGTCGAAATACGCAATCCCCTCCATGAGCGCGCGCGGTGGCGGTGCCATTGTGAATGTATCCTCTATTTCGGCACTTCGCCCCAAGGGATTGACGGCCTATTCGACATCCAAGGGCGCTGTCATTGCGCTTAGCCGGGCGATGGCGGTGGATCACGCGGGTGAGGGCGTGCGGGTGAATTGCATTGCACCTGGGCCGGTTTATACGCCGATGGTCTACAGCCGGGGCATGAGCACTGAAATGCGCGGCAAGCGGCAGGCTGCATCCCCGCTTGGGATTGAGGGCAGCGGATGGGATGTTGGCAATGCCGTGACATTCCTGCTGTCAGAGAAAGCGCGTTACATCACCGGGCAAACGCTGGTGGTGGATGGCGGTGTCACCATCCGGGCCGCTGAGCGCTAATATTAGGACGAGGGAATTAGATGACCGATCAAACCGTTGATGTCCTGATAATCGGTGCTGGCGCATCCGGTGCTGCTATGGCCTGGAGCTTGGCTGAGACGAAGATGCACATCGTCTGCCTAGAGCAAGGGCCGCTGATGAACCCGCTGACCTATCCAAGCGCCAGCATGGATTGGGAGCAGCAGGCCGCGGGCGAAATGAACACCAATCCCAACGTGCGAAGCCTGCCGTCCGACTATCCGATCAATGAAGATGAGTCGCCGATTAAGATCGCCAACTTCAACGCAGTCGGCGGCGGGACGATCCTATATGCCGGGCATTTCCCGCGCTTCCATCCATCAGACTTTCGGGTGAATTCGCTTGATGGCGTGGCCGATGATTGGCCGATTGATTATGCCGCCTTAGCCCCGTTTTACGCAGAAAACGAACGCATGACCGGCGTGGCTGGCGCGCCCGGAGATCCCGCATACCCAACAGATAACGCAACCCGCGTGCCGCCTCTGCCACTCGGTCAATCCGGTGAGGTGCTGGCGAAAGGGTTCAATAAGCTCGGCTGGCATTGGTGGCCTTCGGATACGGCCATCATAACCGAGGAATATGATGGCCGTGCGCCGTGCATCAATCTTGGCGCTTGCGGTACCGGGTGCGCGCAGGGTGCCAAGGGCAGTTCGGACGTCACATACTGGCCGCAGGCTTTACGCGCTGGTGTTGAGTTGCGAACGCGCTGCCGTGTCCGCGAAATCACTGTCGGCGATGACGGTATGGCGACGGGGGCCATCTATTATGATGGCGACGGAAAGGAACAGCGGATCAACGCGCATGTCGTGATCATGGCCTGCAATGGCGTTGGTACGCCGCGACTGCTGTTGAATTCTAAGTCGGCGCAGTTTCCGGATGGCCTTGCGAACTCTAGCGGCCTCGTTGGCAAGAACCTGATGTTCCATCCCTATGCTATGATCCAGGGCGTGTTTGATGAGGAACTGGACGGTTATATGGGGCCGCACAAAGCGATCCGTAGCCAGGAATTCTATGAAACCGACGCTGATCGAGGGTTCGTTCGGGGCTACACGCTCGAAATCCAGCGCGGCATGGCGCCTGTGCGGACAGCAATGACGGGCCTTCGCCATAAGCGCGTTCGTTGGGGTGAAGACCATCACGATGATTACCGGCGCATGTTCAAGCACATGACTGGCATGGTTGCTGTGTGTGAGGACCTGCCGGAAGCGCATAATCAGGTCGCGCTTGATCCCGTGTTGAAAGACAGAGACGGCATTCCAGCGCCTAAAATTAGTTACACGCTCAGCGATAACAGCAAGCGGATGATGGATCATGCGGTCGGTAAAGCGACTGAGATTTTGAAAGCTGCGGGTGCTACTGACGTTATCAGCGAAGCGCCGCTTATGTGGGGCGGGTGGCATTTGATGGGCACTGCGCGCATGGGCAAAAATCCCGAGACGTCGGTCGTGAATGAGTGGGGGCGCAGCCACGGCGTGAAGAACTTGTTCATCGTTGATGGCAGCATTTTCACGACCAGCGCCGGAGTAAACCCGACCAACACAATCCAGGCACTGGCGCTCTACGTAGCGGACCAGATGAAAAGCCGCCTCGCCACATTGTTCGATTGAGAGCTGATCTTATGAACACACAATCCGCCATAACCGATGACGAACTGCAAACACTCGCCGCCCTGGCAAACGTTATTATCCCGCCAAGCCCCGTTTATGCCGTACCGGGTGCCGGGGACCTAGATATCTGCAAAGGCATCGCTGCTGGCGCACGCCGGGCTGAACGGTTGCAGCGCGCGCTTGGAGAACTGAATGCGCTTGCAGACGCTGCCCATGGTGGCCTTTTCCAAACACTTTCAGTTAGCGAAAAGATGGCCGTGGCGGAGCAGTTCCAAAATCAACACGCCTCCAGCGCTGGCTTGATCGAAGCCCTAACGATGCAAGCCTATTACCGCGATGTTCGTGTGATGGCGTCACTCGGCATGGACGCGCGCCCGCCATTTCCAGAAGGCTATAAACCGCCTGAAGGGGACTGGTCGCTGCTTGATCCCGTCCGTCGTCGCGCGCCGCTATTTCGTAAAGCGGATTGATCCAGCGCGTCTGGCCTTGACGCCTTAGCGCCCATTCAGGGACGCTATGCTGAGAGGAGACGCCAGATGGACTTTCGTTTTAGCCCAGAGGACATCGCATTCCGGGAAGATGTGCGGGCATTTTTCGCCGAAAAGCTGCCCGCTGACCTCAAATCCAAAACCGCGAACGCTCAAGCGCTGACGCGGGACGAAATCATGCGCTGGCACGGCATCCTGCATCAGAAAGGCTGGGCGGCGCCCAATTGGCCACAGGAATATGGCGGTCCCGGATGGTCTGTCACCGAGAAATATGTCTTCGATGAGGAACACGGCCTCGCCGCTGCGCCGCGCTTAATCCAGTTCGGCTTGGGCATGTGCGGGCCGGTTATCATGGCGTTCGGTACAGAGGCGCAGAAGACGTTCCATCTACCGCGCATGCTCTCTGGTGAGCACGTCTGGGCGCAAGGCTATTCTGAACCGGGTGCAGGGTCTGACCTCGCAAGCCTTACAACGCGGGCTAAGTTGGACGGCGACGAATGGGTCATTAATGGCCGGAAGCTCTGGACCACCCAGGCGCATATGGCCAATTGGGTATTTCTGTTGGCCCGCACATCGGATGAGCCCAAAAAGCAGCTTGGCATATCCTTCTTTCTGATCCCGCTGGATACGCCCGGCATCACGATACGACCTATCCATCTGATAGACGGCCTGCATGAAACCAATGAAGTGATCTATGACGAAGTCCGCATTCCTGCCGCGAATATTGTCGGCAATCCGGGCGAGGGGTGGACGATTGCTAAGCATCTGCTCGCGCATGAACGCATGGGCGGTGGGGCGCTAGGGCAACACAAATTGCTATTGGCGCAGGTGAAGGCGCTGGCGGCGGCAGATCAGCGGTCGGATGGCCGGCCACTGGCCGATGATTCAGACTTCGCCCGGCGCATTGCCAATCTGGAAACAGAACTACGTGCGCTTGAAGCCGTAATGCTGAAAACGCTTGCCAAAGTTTCCGCTGATAAGGCGTTGGGCGCGGAGGCGAACGTGATCAAGATACGAGGCACGGAAGTGCATCAACGCCTGACCGAACTTCGCATGGAAGCGCTTGGCCAGGACGCTATCCCCTATGACTTTGAGGCACTGGAAAACGGTTGGGGTAACCGCGCGCCCGTTGGCGCGGAATACGCCAACGGGGTCACGCCGCGCTATATGCACATGCGCAAAGTCTCGATCTATTCAGGCTCGAACGAGATTCAGCACAATATCTATGCGAAGGCAGTGTTGGGGCTTTAGAGAAGCTCTAGCCTTCAGCCTCACGCATTTTCTCGAACGTCTCCCGGGCCGTAATCATGCCTTCGCGCACCAGCGGCAGGCCGACATATCCAGCGAGATGCAGGATGGCTTCTGAAAGCTCATCTTCTGTCCATCCAAGCCGACGTGCCATTTGCAGATGGATCGCGAGTTCAGGCCAGCGCCCCGTGGCGGTGTCTGAAATGCAGCAGATCAGTGCGCGGGTTTTATGGTCCAAGCCTGGGCGATTCCATAGGCCATCGAATACGGCTTCAATCGCGTAATCGCCGAATTTCCGCATCATTGGGTCGTCATAGACTTTGGCAGCCATATCGCCAGCCATTTCCTCGCCCATCAGCTTCATGCGGGTTTCGCGGCCACGCTGCATTGCTTCTTCGTTTCCAGCCACCGTTTATTCTCCTGTGCGTTTGATTGTGGGATTGCCCGAACATGCTTGCAGCCTTCGCGCGCCCGGTCCACCATTCCAGTTATGTACAGAATGGCTTTCGATATTGGCGGCACATTCACGGACTTCGTGCTTGCCGCAAAAGACGCCCCGCCGCGCTTTTTAAAGCTGCCCTCAACGCCGGATGATCCAGCCCGCGCAGTCATCGACGGGTTCGCGACGTTGCTAGATGCAGCAGGCATTCAAGGGGCCGACCTAGATGCGGTGCTGCACGCAACCACTGTCGCCACCAACGCCATTATTGAGCGCAAAGGCCGCCCAACAGCGCTGATCACGACGGAAGGCTTCCGTGACGTGCTGATCATCGGGCGGCAAAAGCGCTATGAGACTTACGATCTTTACATGGACAAACCGGCCCCCTTGGCATCGCGCCGCGCAATCTTTGAGGTGCGGGAGCGGTTGGATCATCAGGGGCATGTGATCCAACCGTTGGACGATGCTTCTGTTGATGCTGCCGTGATGGCGGTTGAGGCGGGCGCATATGAATCCGTTGCTGTGGCCCTCCTGCACGCCTATGCCAACCCAGCTCATGAGAAAGCTGTAGGGCAGGCTTTAGCCAAACGCCTGCCCAATATTCCAGTGACCTTAGCCGCCAGTATTTCACCGAAATTCAGGGAATATGAGCGGACATCGACAGCTGTTGCGAACGCTTATGTCCGCCCCATCGTCGATAAATATGTGGAGCGGCTTGAGGACGCTTTGAAAGACCATGGCTTGCAGAAGTCCATGTTTATCATGCAGTCAGCGGGCGGATTGGTATCGCCTGAAATCGCCCGTGAGCAACCTGTGCGGATCGTTGAATCCGGACCTGCAGCAGGTGTTCTACTTGCGGCGATGGTCGGCGCGGAGGAAGGTGCGGACCATGTCATCACCTTCGATATGGGCGGCACCACGGCCAAGCTTGGTGCGGTTGATAATGGCGAACCTGCTGTAACGCCGACGTTTGAGGTTGATCCCGTACGTTACCGTCCAGGCTCTGGCCTGCCGATCAATGTGCCAGCAGTGGAGTTGCTCGAGATTGGCGCAGGTGGCGGTTCAATAGCACGCGTGGATTTAGGCGTTATTCACGTTGGACCGGAAAGTGCGGGCGCAGACCCTGGCCCGATCTGCTATGGACGTGGTGGCGTTGAGGCTACAGTGACGGACGCCAACTTGGCGCTGGGATATATCAACCCGGATTTCTTCAACGCTGGGGCAATGCAATTGGACCGTGACGCGGCGCTCGATGGCATCCGACGCGCCGTAGCGGGGCCGCTGGGTTTGTCGGTGGAGGAGGCTGCATGGGGCATTCACACCGTCGCCAATGGCAATATGGAGCGGGCGATGCGGATCGTATCGGTCGAACGGGGGCGTGATCCGCGCCGATACGCCATTGTTGCGTTTGGCGGGGCAGGGCCGCTGCACGCCGCCCGGATAGCCAAGTCTATCGGCGCGCCTCGTGTTCTGGCGCCATTTGGTGCTGGCGTCGGTAGTGCGATTGGCTTGCTGCAAGCTGCGCCAAAGATCGAATCATCCATCACGCGCGTGATGGCGTTGGAGCATGGGTCAGAGGCAAAAATAGCTGCCATCTATGAGGAATTACAGAAGCGAGCAGACGCTGATCTAGCGCGGCTATGCGCTGGTGGTTCGCCGACCTGGACGCGCTATGGTTACCTTCGATATCGCGGGCAAGGCTACGAAATTCGCGCGAACTTGCCGGACGGCCCGATTGACGCCTCGTTCCCTGCGGCAGCGGCTGAAGCATTTCATGCGGCATATGAACAAGCTTACGGCTATCACGATGAGGCGGCGGCGATTGAAGCAGTTGACTGGCACTTGGTCGCGACCTTGCCGCAACCCGCCGGCGCGCTCGATTTAGGTTGGCGAGCGCCAGAAGGCGTTATGCCAAAGCCCCGCACGCGCCCAACATGGCAGCCTGACGCGGGCGGCTTCGTCGACACCCCGATCTATGATCGGCAGCAACTACCGGCGGGTGCTGCGATCAAGGGGCCAGCGATCATCGAGGACCCGGAATCGACGCTGGTTGTGCCGGGAGGCATGCTGGCGACGGTTACTGAACGCGGCCATATTCTGATCGACATTGGCCAGATGGATGCAGATGGGAGCAATGCAGCATGACGATTGACCCAATCACGCTGACGGTCGTTTGGAATGGCCTGCTATCGATCGCCGAGGAAATGGGCTCAACGCTCCGCCGCACGGCTTTTTCAGAAGCAGTGCGCGAAGGAGAGGATTTTTCAACCGGCGTATTTGACGCCCAGGCCCGCCTAGTCGCCCAGGGCAATTTTACGCCAGGGCATCTTGGGTCCATGCCTTATGTCGTGAAAACGGTGCTGGATTATTTCCCAGCCGACACGTTGCAACCGGGCGACGGTATTCTCCTGAACGATAGCTTTCTGGGCTCTGGCCATTTCCCAGATTGCTTCCTAGTCAGCCCATCATTCCTGGGAGACCGTATAGTCGGCTATGTCGTCACAACAGCGCATCACATAGATGTTGGTGGCGCAGCACCTGGGTCCCAACGGGTGCATGGTGTGACGGAAGCTTTCCAAGAAGGCCTGCGCATTCTGCCAGTGAAGCTCATACGCGGCGGCGCCTTTGACCAAGACCTCCTCCGGATGATCCTTGGCAATGTTCGCGTGCCGGAAAAGGTTGAAGGCGACCTTCGCGCTCAGGCGAATGCAACGCGGGCAGGGGCGCTGCGGCTCTCCACATTGTTTGATGAACAGGGCGTAGACATCGTTGAGGCTGCCCATGAGGCGATCCTGGACCGGTCCGAGCAAAGGATGCGCGAACTAATCGGCGACATCCCTGATGGGCGATATTCGTTCGAAGACCAACTGGATGATTACGGACCGGATACGCCACCAATTATCGTCGCCGTCGATGTGACAGTTGCAGGCGATGAGGTCGAGGTGGATTTCTCTCGTTCCAGCGATCAGGTCCCCGCAGCGCTGAATTCCTACATCAACTACACACGCGCCTACACAATGTTCGCCGTGAAGGTGTTCTGTGATGCCCTGCTGCCGCAAAACCATGGCGGCATGCGGCCAATTCATACTGTGGCGCGGGAAGGTAGCTTCTTTAACCCGAAGTTTCCGGCCTCCAGCGGTGGTCGAGCGGCGGTGCAAATTCGGATATTTGACGCGATCAATGGCGCCCTTTCGCAAGCCTTGCCGCATCGGGGTATGGGGGCTTTTAGCCATTGGAGCAATCCCAACATTGGCGGGATGGACCCTGAAACGGGCAAGCCCTTCGTCATGTATGACTTGGGGTTTGGCGGCTATGGCGGCCGTGCGGACAAAGATGGTGCCGAAGGTCTGGCCCCCGTCATGAATTGTCGGAATATCCCGGTGGAAGTCCATGAAACCAACACGCCTGTGCGCATTCATCGGCTCGAACTGATGGCGGATAGAGGTGGTGCGGGCAAATATCGTGGAGGCACAGGCCTTCGTAAAGACGTTGAGCTGTTGGCTGAAAGTGCGGTCATGACCGGCCTTGGTGACCGCCATGTGAACCCACCGTTTGGCATATTCGGCGGCAAACCCGGTGCGCTTGCACATACCATTCTTAATCCAGATGGAAATGCCCAGGAGCTTGGTTCTAAGGAAGTCGTCAGTTTGAAGAAGGGCGATATCGTCAGCTTCCAGCTTTCAGGGGCTGGTGGATATGGCGATGCTGCAGAGCGTGACCCAGCCAAGATCAAAGCGGACTTAGCAGACGGATACGTGACGCTCGATGGCGCGCGCAAACACTACGGATATTCAAGCCAGGAGACTGACTAGATGGCTATCGCGGACACCGCCCAGGCGCTCTTTGACGCCCGTCGCGCCAATGAGGATTTCAGATGGTTGACTGATAAGGACCGGCCCGAGACCCTTGCAGACGCCTATAACGCCCAATCCGCATTGCTCAAGCTTTGGGACGAGGCTGGTGACGGAAAGATTGGTGGTTGGAAAATCGCGATCACTTCCAAAGCCATGCAGGAGCTCTGCGGGATTGACCAGCCCTGTGTTGGCGGCATGTTGGATAGCGCAATCCATGACAGCCCGATGCAAGCGTCGTTGAGCGATTACGGGAGGTTGGGCTTGGAGTTCGAGCTTGCCGTGCGCATGGGTTCTGAAGCTGGTATGGGCCGCGTGCCGTATGACGGCACGAGCATCCGTGCGCATGTCGAGGGGGTCATGCCTGCATTCGAGTTGATTGACGATAGGAATGCTGACTATGAGGGCTTCGATGCGCATTCCCTAATCGCGGATAACACTTGGAACGCTGGCGTTATCCTGGGCGATGCTATCCCTAACTGGCAGTCGATTGATTGGGTCACCCAGCCTGTGAGGCTGGACTACAACGGAAAGATCGAAACTGCCGTCACAGGGGACGCGATGGGGGATCCGTTCGCGGCGCTGGCTGTCGTTGCCAACAATCTCGTGGACCGGGGGCTTAGCCTGAAACCGGGGGACATCGTGATCACAGGCTCTACGCTTCAAACGCGTTTTGCCGCGGCCGGAGACCATGCGACGTACCAGATTGATGGGTTCCCTGGTGTCGAGCTTCGCGTATCGGAATAGCCGCAATCGGCCTAGCAATTAAAATTGCGAATGATTGTCATTAGCTTTTACGCATGAAACGTTTTGGCCTGACAATTGGCGTGCGCGCTGGCAAAAGCGCCCCAGCGATCGCGGTGACTGACGACTTGCTAGCACAATCTTGTGCAGCGTGTGAGCGCCAGGATGCGGCGGCTTTGGTCGTCGATGGCCTGCGCCATAAATATGGTGATCAAGGTGCCATGCCCCAAGACGTAACGCTTTGCCTGCATCCAGGTGAAATCGTAGCGCTCGTTTGACCATCTGGATGCGGAAAAACGACGACGTTGCGTCTGATTGCCGGGCTTGAACGCCTGCAAGAAGGTGCGCTGCGCATTGGCGGAGTAATGGCGGCGGCACCCGGGCTGCATGTGCCCGCGGAAAACTTGAATATCGGGATGATGTTCCAGGATTATGCGCTATTCCCGCATCTGACAGTTGCGGAAAACGTTGCATTTGGCCTTGGTCGCCTAGATAGCGCTCAACGCCGGCAGCAGGCGCTCGAAGCGCTTTTAGACGTTTGCTTGCTGGATTTGCGGATAGATATCCAACCACGATGTCCGGTGGGCAAAAGCAGCGTGTCGAACTCGCGTGCGCTCGCACCGCGTCCCAATGTTGTTTTGCTGGACGAACCGTTTTCCAGGCTCGATGCAGAACTCCGGCGGAGTGTTCGAAGTGACGCAATTAACCTTCTCAAGGCTGCCGGCGCTGCCGCCCTGATGGTTACCCATGATCCTGAAGAAGCATTGTTTATGGCGGAGCGGATTGCGGTCATGCGTGATGGTCGGATTGAGCAGTGCGATACGCCCAAAGCGCTCTATGACCACCCAGCTTCGCCCTATGTCGTGCGGTTTTTCAGTGAAGTGAACGAATTTCTGGGCGGCGTTCGCGCCAATTTAATCCGCACGCCGATGGGGCTTGTTGAAGCGCCGGGCATGGCGGATGGCACTGAAGCTCTCGTTATGGTGCGGCCTGAACATATCCTGGTTGGCGAGTCCGCGTTGGAAACAGGGGCCTCGTTCGCAGGCAATGTCAGCTTTGCGCGATGGCTTGGCCGCACTGCGCTCATCGAAGTTCGGCTAGAAACGAGCGAGGCTGTATTCGCTAGAATATCTGACAAGAATTGGCCTGACGCAGAGGAGCCAGTCGAAATCGCCCTGGACCCTGAGCATGTTCATGTTTTTGCTAGCGGCCGGGATGCAGCACAAGTTAAGTCAGATAACTTGAAGCACGACAGCGCTAATACTTCGAAACGCCTCGCGTTCTCCAGCTGACTACGGTATGATCTTCTTCAGTAGGGTCAAGTTAGCGTTGTGGTCAGTTGAAAGGGCTGGGTTATGGGCGGAATTGGGGTTTGGCAAATCGCCATTGTTGTCGTCGTCGTCATTCTCTTGTTTGGCGCGGGCCGTTTGCCGCGACTGATGGGTGACATGGCTAAAGGCATCAAAAGCTTCAAGCAGGGCATGAAGGAGGAACTCAACACCTCCAATGACGAAGAGGACCTGACACGGGTCTCTGACAAGCCGAAAGAAAAAGACAAAACGGCGAATAGCTGAGTCTGACCTTCACACACATATTTCCCCTGATTTAGGCGTAAGCCCTCCATGCTGGATATCGGTTGGAGCGAATTTTTCGTTATTGGCGTGATCGCGCTGGTCGTTATTGGCCCGCGCGAGCTGCCGGCTGCTCTGCGTTCGCTTGGAAAAGTTATTTCGCGGGCTCGTAGCCTTGCTCAAGACTTTCGGGATGGGTTGGATGACATCGCCCGCGAAACGGAAGTCAAAAACATCACCAACAACATGATCGGCGACTTAGATGATAAGTCCGATGTTGAGTGGTTAGAGGCGGTCAACGCTGGCAAGCTTGAGAAAGCGCAAACGCCAATTGATGGTGATGAAGCGAAAGCGAGTGAAGGCGAGCCGACGGCTGGGCCTCCGGTAAATGATCTTGATGAGGAAGCGTTCGATGCGGCGGATGCTGAAGAGGTTGAGCTGGCTGCTGAGAAGAAGCCAAAGGACGCTCAGTCATGAGCGGGGCTGAAAGCGAAGATAAGGCACCACTCCTAGAGCATCTCATTGAGCTCCGCCGTCGGCTGCTTTGGTCACTCGCTGCACTTCTCATTGCTTTTCTAGGAAGTTGGGCTGTAGCCGCTGAAATCTTTAATTTTTTGGCGCAACCACTTGCTGATGCATTTGGGGATCAAGAGGGCGCGCAGCTGATCTACACCAGCTTGCCGGAAAAGTTCTTTGTTAACATAAAGATTGCCTTCTACACGGCTCTATTTATTTCATTTCCGATCATCGCTAATCAGATTTGGAAGTTCGTAGCGCCGGGGCTTTATAAAAACGAGAAGGGCGCATTTCTGCCCTACTTGGCGGCGACGCCAATTTTGTTTTTCCTTGGCGGTGCAGTCGTTTACTTCGGTATTTTCCCGCTTGCTTGGAAATTTTTCCTTGGCTACCAGGATGTCGCTGGCGACCCAAATGCTGCCGGTGTTGTTATTGAGACCGTAGCAATGCCCAAGGTCTCTGAATATCTGAGCCTCGTTATCACGCTGATTTTTGCGTTTGGGCTATTCTTCCAGATGCCTGTTGTTCTGACACTGCTTGCGCACGCCGGTATCGTCTCAGCCGATGGATTGGCGAAGAAGCGGAAGTACGCTGTTGTCGCCATGTTTGGCCTCGCGGCGGTTTTAACGCCGCCGGATGTTATCAGTCAAATCGGCTTAGCCGTACCGGGTCTGCTGCTCTATGAAATATCGATCTTGTTGGCGCAGCGAATAGAGCGGAAACGTGAATCCTATTTCGATGATGACGACGATGCCAAAGACAACTGATTCCGCTAATGAATCTCTAGAAATCGCTTAGCACTGGACAGGGGAGTCCACGGGCGGTTAGAACCGGCGCGAACCCTTGAAGGATCGCAAAGATGCTGGATGTCCGCTGGGCGCGTGAACACCCGGACGCGCTAGACGCTGCCATGACGAAACGTGGCGCGGAAGCTGTGTCCCCGGCTGTGCTGGCGCTGGACACCAAGCGCCGGTCCGCCCAAACCCGGTTTCAGGAATTACAAAGCGCGCGCCGAGATGCCTCGAAGGCTATCGGTCAGGCGAAAGCCAAGGGCGAGGATGCCTGTGAGGCTATGGCCGCCGTTGCAAAGCTCAAAGATGACGCTGCGGCTGCCGAGTCTGAGGCCAAGCAAGCGTCCGACGAACTTGATGCGCTGCTTGCTACATTGCCAAACCCGCCAGCTGATGATGTCCCGCCCGGTGCTAACGAAGACAATAACGTTTTTGTCCGGGAAAATGGCATGCCGCGCGAGTTCGCGTTTGAGCCGAAGAGCCATATTGACCTCGGCGAACCGCTTGGTCTTGATTTCGAAGCTGGCGTGAAGCTATCAGGCGCGCGGTTCGTTGCCATGCGCGGCCAGATCGCCCGGTTGGAGCGCGCGTTAGCGCATTTCATGCTGGATTTGCATGTCCAAGAGCATGGCTATGCTGAAGTCCGCCCACCAATTTTGGTGCGTAGCGAGGCGATGTATGGTACGGGCCAGCTTCCAAAATTTGAAGCAGACTCGTTCCAAACATCCGATGGCCGTTGGTTGATCCCTACGGCCGAAGTGCCGCTGACCAATTTGGCAGCCGACACCAGCTTTGAGTCCGCAGACCTACCTCTGCGCTATGTGGCGCACACGCCGTGCTTCCGCTCCGAAGCGGGTGCAGCGGGTAAGGACACGCGCGGCCTCATCCGCATGCATCAATTCGATAAGGTTGAGATGGTGAGCATTGTCAGTGCTGATCAATCCGAAGCTGAGCTTGAGCGGATGACAGCTGCTGCTGAAACAGTGCTGCAACGCCTTGAACTGCCGTACCGCGTTCTTCTGCTTTGCGCTGGCGATATGGGGTTTGGTGCGCGTAAAACCTATGATCTAGAGGTATGGGTGCCATTTCAGAATAAGTATCGCGAGATATCCAGCTGCTCCACATGCAGTGATTTCCAGGCCCGTCGGATGGGCGCACGCGTGCGCCGGACGGAAGGGAAGGGCACCGATTTTGTGCATACCCTGAACGGCTCAGGTGTTGCGGTTGGTCGGGCAATGGTGGCGCTTCTGGAAAACCATCAGCGCGAAGACGGCTCCATTAGCATACCAGCTGCGCTGCAGCCCTACCTAGGCGGTTTGGCTGAATTGACCCCGGGGCAGGGCTGAGATTATGGCGAACACGAACGAATGGCAGGTCGATCTCAGCAAAGCGCGCGTGTTACTTGTCAATGATGATGGCCTTGAAGCACCCGGCCTGAAGCTGCTTGAGAAGCTGGTGACGCCGCTTGCCCTTGAAGTGTGGGTGGTGGCACCGGAGCGTGAGGAAAGTGGCACAGGCCACGCGTTTTCGCTGCACAGGCCACTTCGGCTGCGCCAAGCCAGTGAACGCCGCTTTGCCGTTGATGGCATGCCAGCAGATGCCGCGATCATCGGGCTTGGTGAAGTCATGCGGGATAATCCGCCTGATATCGTGTTATCCGGTGTCAATCGCGGCGCCAATATTGGCGATGACGTCATGTATTCGGGTACTGTCGGTGCCGCTGCAGAGGCTGCAATGTCCGGCTTCCCAGCAATATCGATGAGCCTAGACCGTGCGCCAGAGAATGAAGCAAAATGGGAAACCGTTGAGCGGCATATGGCCGATACGCTGCACTGGATTCTAGCAGCGTCTTGGCCGCTTGGCATGGTGCTGAATGTGAACTTTCCGGATGTCGGTCCAGATGCCGTTAAAGGCCGGAAAGTCGCTACAGTTGGGCGACGGAAGCCCGGCGGCGAGATCGCCAAAGGTTTGGACCCAGCAGGCAAGCCTTATCTCTGGATCAGTTCCAAGCGCATTTATGGTGATGTGTCTGCGGACTCAGACATTCAGGCGACCCGTGACGGCTATATCTCTATGAGCCCACTCACCTTGGATATGACGGATTACGGCCATATCGCTGCTGCTCGGGAGAAGCTCGGTTGACCCTTTCGTCACGCCGAATACGGATGGTTATGGGGCTCCGCCGCGCTGGCGTGAACGACCCGCGCGTGCTTGGCGTGATGGAGCAGATTGAGCGCGAGCGGTTTATCCCGCCGGCGTGGCAGATGGATGCCTATGAGGATGCGCCGTTGCCTATCGGGCATGGCCAAACCATTAGCCAGCCCGCCGTTGTCGGAAAAATGTTGCAGGCGCTGGAAGTTGGCCCCCGGATGCGGGTCCTGGAGGTCGGCGTTGGGTCAGGTTACCAAACAGCAGTGCTGGCGGGGCTGGTGCGCGCAGTATTTGGTATTGAACGGATAAAGGCCCTGCTGTCGGATGCCAAGGTTCGGCTGGAGGAACAGAAGGTCGATAACGTATTCCTGCGTTGGGCCGATGGGAGCAAAGGTTGGCCGGAAGGTGCGCCATTCGACAGGATTATTGCAGCAGCCGCAGCAGACGACATGCCTGGCACTTTGGCGGACCAGCTGAAACCAGGCGGGATTATGGTTCTGCCGCTTGGGGAAACTGGAAATCAGAGCCTTTGGCGCATTCGGCGCGATGATGCAGGTTTCCAAACAGAAGATTTGGGTGTCGTCGCATTCGTGCCATTTTTACCAGGCGCTATTGAGGCAAATCATGTGGCGGAGGCTACTCGTTACCGGCCTGCGCAAGGAGCGGCTTGATGAATTTGACGCCACTGAAAAAAATTCGCCCGGTCAATATGCATACAGCAACAGTGCTGACATTCGCATTGTTATTAAGCGGTTGCGGCTGGGTTTCTGTTGACGCAGACAAAGCTGCGCCAGCCCCGCGGCCGCCTGGAACTGGCGCAAACGCTGGCCCGGTTGTGAGTGCGGTACCGGGCGGCCGGTCCGTTCTCGTTCAAGCGGGTGATTCCGTTTATGGCATCGCCTATCGCTACGGTGCCACGCCCCGGCAGATGATTGCCTTGAATAACCTTCGCCCTCCGTTTGAAATTCAGGCTGGCCAGCGGTTGCTGCTACCGCCTGAACAACAACTTTACACCGTCCGCCCTGGCGACACTGTGAATGGATTAGCTGCTGCCTACAACACGGAGCCGGAGACATTGGCGCGCCTGAATCACCTGCCGCCACCGTATGTCCTGCATGCAGGTTCACAGGTTGGCATTCCAAAACCACGTGCGCCCCGTGCAACTGTCGCAGCCCTGCCTGCCGCACGGCCGCGTGTCGCGACACCATCGCAACCAGTTCAGCCACGAACTATTTCTCCCCGCCTGCCGCCAAAGCGACCGACTGAAGTTTCTACTGCGCCGTTACCACCGGCAGAGCGTGTTGCAAAGCCAGCACCTGCGCGCGTGGAACCGACGGCACCGCGCCGCCCGCCTCCCGTCCAGCGTGGACCTGCCGCCGCAAAGCCAGGGTCATCAGGTGGGTTCTTAGCGCCCGTAGAAGGCCCAGTGATCGCTAAGTTCGGTAAGCAGGCAGACGGCCGCCAAAACGATGGTGTTAATATTGCAGCCGCGCGCGGAACTCCTGTACGTGCGTCTAGAGCGGGTGAGGTCGTGTATGCGGGAGACGCATTGCAGGGTTATGGGAAGTTATTGCTTGTCAAACACGCCGGCGGCTGGGTGACGGCCTATGCCCACCTGGACCGCATATTGGCACAACGCGGCGATAAGGTTGCGCGGGGCCAGACGGTAGGGGTAGTCGGCACGAGCGGCGGAGTTTCAGCGCCTCAGCTACATTTCGAAATGCGCAAGGAGAATAAGCCTGTCAATCCATCAGGAAAGTTGGCTGCTCGCTAATTAGTCTAGCTTGGCGGTAGCATCCAGATAGCCAACAGCGCCGATGCGCCGGACTGCATTGCGTGAATAATGTTCGGCGGATTATAGACCAATCCGCCAATTCCGGGCTCCCGCCATGGGCCTGCTTCCTGCCGCCAACTTCCCAGCGATAGCGCGATATAGACTTCTTCTGGCGGATGATGGTGGTTCGGATAGAACGTTTCCGGCGCTAGCAGGCTAGCACCCATGCGCAGATCTGTCCGCGCTTCAAGACCGCCGTCACCAATGATCATCCCAGTTGCGTGGGCGTTTGGGAAATTAGGATCATCCGTCTTTCTGTCTGCCCGGGCGCTCCAGGCAATTTTGGGCTCTAAACTGTGAAAGGCGGTTGCTAGGGCTTCGGTGGCCTGAACCTTTGCTGCTGCGTCCAGAGCAGGTTGAATGTGGGCGCAGGCAGGATTCTCTGTTCTTCGGCGTGGGGTTTGCGGGCCAGGTTCGGCGAGTGCTGCAAACGTTTTTTTTGTCACTCTGGCGTGATCTGATCCGGTGTCGCTAACATCGAGGATCGTTGTCTCGAGAACATTCAAGAATGCTTGTAGAGTAGGGGTACGCATTGCGATTGCTCGCCTCTATTGTTCGCTATTGTTTCGAAGGATGGCAGGTTTTGCAGCATCGAGCCACGGGACTTGCAGCACATGCGACGGTATACTCAGCCGACAGAGTGTCGCAATGGAATGAGATATGATGGATTTTGATAAACTGGTGCAAGAACGCCGCAGTATTCGCGGGTACAAGCAAAAGCCAGTTCCGAAGGAAGTGATTGCCGAGATCATTGGGTTGGCCAAAGGCGCGCCATCCTCCATGAATACACAGCCTTGGCACTTCCATGTGATTTCGGGCGAGCCACTAGATCGTATCCGTGCGGGGAATACTGAACGTAATTTGGCTGGCGTTCCGGCATCCCGCGAAATCCCGATGCATGGGGCCTATGAGGGCATTCATCGTCAGCGGCAGGTCGATATTGCGAAGCAGCTGTTCGCCGCCATGGGCATTGACCGCTACGACAAAGAACGTCGCCACGACTGGGTAATGCGCGGTTTCCGCCAGTTTGATGCGCCGGTTTCCATTGTGGTGACTTATGATAAAGATTTAGACCCAGGTGCCTCTATCGCGCATTTCGATTTGGGCGCGGTGACCTATGGTTTGGTCTTAGCGGCATGGACGCGCGGGCTAGGCGCGGTCATCAACGGTCAGGGCATCATGCAGTCCCCAGTCGTGCGCGTACATGCGCAGATTCCAGATGATCAAGTGATTATGACCTGTGTCGCCATGGGATATCCGGAAGATGATTTCGCAGCGAATGACGTCAAATCCGTCCGCCGCGAGACCGATGAAATCGTTACGTTCGTTGGTTTTGACGAGGACGCATAACGGCTTCAGCAAAATCGCTGAAGTTTGATCGCATACAGGCGATTGGCGGCAGCAGAGTGACTTCTTTCAGTCCCGCTACTTCTAACTGATCCAGGCGCTCATTGATCTCATCAGGCTCACCAACCAGACCGCCTGCGACGCGGATCAGGTCTGGCGTGATGAAGCGGCGCTCTTCGGGCGGACAGAAGGCGCAGTGGCCCTGGTGCAGCATCTGGTTGCGTCGTTCGGGCGGCATTGTCTGCTCGACATAGGTCTTGTAGTCCTCCCAGGTGCCGCGCACGCGGTCTGAGACGAACTTATCGTGGCCGCGCTCCTGATAGAGCTCAAACCAGTAGTGCAGCGTGGATACGACCGCTGCATCGATTTCATTAATCACGCGCTCGCTGCCCAAGGTCTCACCGTGCTTCAAAACGCAGGCGAAGGTGAGGGCGGCTGTGTGGAAGTCCTCCGGCCAGTGCCGGTCGACTTCAGCCGCACCGATGCGGGCCGTTT
>Ga0315331_10000228_pt1 | contig 36407 bp, 78 predicted proteins | sample M160m34915metaG_FD_203456 | JGI IMG/M metagenome (GOLD analysis project Ga0315331, IMG submission 203456) | Ammonia-oxidizing marine archaeal communities from Monterey Bay, California, United States - M1 60m 34915 | ecosystem: Environmental > Aquatic > Marine > Intertidal zone | place: USA...
TCTTATTGGTGACAAATACTATGTAGTATACAGAAACCATAATGATAAAATTAAAACTTATTTAATAGGTGATATTAATTTATACAAATCCTTCGGTAATAAGGGAGAACAAAGAGACAATGCAGGCTTTAGGGCTTATTGTTTTGCCAGAAAATCTGTTAGATCATTTAGGCATGACAGAATTATTTCTTTGGCTAAAAAGTGAGTTTTGAATTTTTTTATAGAAATCTTCCTCGTAGGTTGTATAATATTTACAAGTTATAAAATATATTATTTAAAACAAAAACAATTTAATGCTGAATCTTTAAATCGAGAAAACGAATTTTTAAAGAATCAATTAACCCAAAATCATTCTGAATTTCAAGAGCGCGAATCTCAACTTAATCAAACTATACAAAATTTACAATCTAGTTTCGATAAAGAACAGGAGTCAATCAAAGAACGCAAGCTTGAAATACAATTAAAAGAACAAAAACTTTTACAAGAATTTTCTGATCTAGAGAAACAACTGTCAGAAGAAACTGAGGCTCGCCGCAAAGTTACTTCTCAAAAGAAAAGCAGTGAAGTTCGATTAGGCCACATAGCTGAAACGCTGGCTCCATTCCTAGATCAATTTGATTTTGACCCCGAAAACTGTACATTCCTTGGCAAGCCGATTGATTATATATCATTCGGAGATGATGAAATCACATTCATCGAAATTAAAAGTGGTAATAGCCAGCTTAATAAAAAGCAAAGGCATATTAGGGATCTTGTAAAAGGCAAACTAATCGCTTGGAAAGAAGTTAGAATAAAATAAATTTAACCCTAAAATATATGAAAATTAAAATCGTATCATTGTTCACAGCCCTCGGGCTTCTTACTAACGTCGCCGTTCTTGGCAATTCTGCAAAGGTTGGGTATGCCTCTGACTTCTTCTATCGTGGAGAGCAAAAAGCCCTTGAGTCTTTTCAATCATCGATTGATGTCGGGGCACAAGTCGCAGGTCTAGATGCATCGATTCATGCATGCACCAACCAATCGGTTGATTCTGGTGTCGACAGTTATGGATTAGCTGCCGGACTTGGAACAAGTGTTCTCGATGGACTCCTATCTACCTATGTAGGATTCAATCACTTTGAAGATGTTCCAGGATCTGCCTTGTCTGAAGTGGCAGTAAAGATCTCTGTTGATTCTTTGCTCGATCCATCTTTGGCTGTTTTCCGCAATATTGATGACGAGCTTTATACATTTGAAGGTTCGGTCTCTCACGACATTGATTTAAAGATTGCTGATCTAGGCCTTGATGCAAGCATTGGTAATACCGAAGTGACAGAGTCTAATTCTCGTGACTACTATTCTGTAGGAGCTGAACTATCTCGCTCGATTGGTTCTGCTGTCGCATCTTTAGGTGTCGACCTGGTTGATGCCGACGACATTGATCGTGAGTTTGTATTTGCTGGCGCACTTACATTTCAATTCTAATTTAACCCTAAAATAAAAATAAAAATATGAAAGACGTATTAAGTAATATCACATGTGCGGTAAAAGGAATTGCCGCAACACTTCTTAGTGTTCTTGGGCTCTTGATTGTAGTTCAAGCTGTATTCGGAGCTGCTGCTCCTGTTAATGTTATCGGTAATCTCGAAGCTTTGCTTGGCGGTTTCGTGGGAGCTGGAGCTGGGTTCACTTCTTTTGTGACCTTAATCCTTGTAGTTGCCTTGGTTAGCAAACTTAGCTGCACCGAAGGGCAATGCTCAAAGAGTAAATAAATAATATTTACTCTTGACTTCTCTAAGAGGATCAGCTATAATGGCTGATCCTCTTTTTTTTATTTATATGAAAGTTTTATCTTTATTTGCTAATGTAGGTTTCGGTGAGTTCTATTTAAAAGAGCACGGATTTAATGTAGTGGTTGCGAATGAACTACTACAAGATCGTGTTGATTTTTATAAAGAATTATACCCTGATACTTCTCATGTTATTTGCGGGGATATATGCAAGGCATCGACTAGGGCATCGATTATTCAAGCATGCGAAGAAGCCGGGCCAATAGATTTAATTATTGCCACTCCCCCTTGTCAAGGCATGAGCATAGCAAATGCACAGAGGTCATCAGATGACATCAGAAATAAACTTATTGTTTATGCTATGGAAATCTATGAGTCCCTCAAGCCTAAATATATGATGATTGAGAATGTTCCTGCAATGCTTAATACATATATTAATTACGAAGATGAGCCTGTAAGAATTATTGATTTTATAAATTCAAAGATTCCAAATAATCACAAGTGCAAATCAAAAGTTTTGAACGGCAAGCATTTTGGCACGGCTCAATCTCGTAGTAGATCTATATGCTTAATCTCCGAAAACGGAGAATGGGAGCACCCAGGGGCAGAAGACGATCTATTAACGCTTAAAGACGTTATAGGTGACTCATCAGAATTTCCAAGTTTAGAGAGTGGTCAGCATTCTAACATGCCTTGGCATTTTGCATCCAAGCATAATAAAAATCATATTGATTGGATGAAGCATACGTCAGAAGGCGAAACTGCATTTAACAATCCAGTACATTTCCCGCATGTTGTAGAGGATGGGCAAAAAAGAGTTATATCTGGCTTTAAAACCACCTATAAAAGAATGAGTTGGAATGACCCTGCTCCAACAGTTACTATGACCAATGGGTCTATCTCAAGTCAAAACAATGTGCATCCCGGCCACAAGCTTTCGGATGGTACTCAGTCTGACGCTCGAGTGCTTTCGGTTCGAGAAATACTAGCTCTTTGCGGGCTACCAACCGATTGCCTTGATAAATTTTGCAGTATAAATTCTGACGGAACATTTAGTTATAAATACTCTCCTAATTTTATACGAAAGGTTCTTGGCGAACTGTTCTTGCCAAAGATGGCTTTGGCCATGGTAATGTCAATTCCTTTGCAACCTTCTCCTTCTTTAGATAATTCTCAGCTTGAATTTCACTTCTTATGATAATTGACGAAGTTAATTTAAAGAATACTCTGGGCGAGTTATTTTCCACTCGTAGTTCTCGGCTTACAAACCACTCAAGTATTAAAAAATTCAGGTCAGTTTGGGCTTTGGTTGATGCATTTAATTTTGAACAAGACCTAAAGATATTTTTATGCAGAGAAGGGGATTGCAAATTTGTCCCTTATCTTTTCGCCTCTATCTTCTTTAAATGTCACACAAAAAAAAGCCAGCAATATATAGACAATTTATTCAATCATAACAGAAATCTACAAGGAAGAAACAAGCAAGATTTTGCTTTTGATTTAATTATTGGATGGATATTTGAATTAATTATTTTTAAAAATTTCGGGCTTGAGAAATCTGGATGTGACTATGATTATATGTTAGAGAAGGGCAAGTCTATTAACTCTGGGGCCGACTTCACCCTTGGTAATGCTTCTATTGAGCTTGCAGTAGACAACTTAGGCTACTCTCTGGAACGAGATGTATTTCATCTAAGGTATGGCAAATGGGATCGCATTCTTGAAGAGGAAATGTTTTTATTTATTCTTTGCCCGAACCATATGAAATATTATTTATACCATGCTTATGAGTATGCAGGCAGGCTTGACATTAACCCTGTCGAAGAAATTAAAGCATTCAGTAGATATCAAAAGGTTGGCGGTACAGAATTTAAAAATTGGGACAATCTCCCTGCTTTTGAATTAAATAAAACAAACCTACAAAGCTCTTTTGAGTATATACAGTATAGCAAAGTTGTGAATTGAAAAAATTTTCCAACAGATCAATTGAATTATAGTGGACTATATATTATAATATAACAAGGTCATGGATTACGACGAACAAACAGATGCATTTAGATTTGATATCGACAATTTAGTCGAGAGATACTTACATGAATTTGATATCAACACAATAACCATGATAGGGGCTTTACAAGAGAAGATTATAGAATTAACTAATGATGGTAATTTTGAATCTGACGACATTCTTTTAGATGATGAATAATAAATTAATTGGAATATCCGGCTTTGCCCGTTCAGGCAAAGATACTTTCTATGAACGCTGCAAGCAAATCTTGTCTTCAGTTGGCGAAGAGTCAAAGCGCTACTCTTTCGCAGATGCATTAAAAAACGAGCTTGATGAATTGCTTGTTAAATATACTGGCATTTCTGCTTTTACCGAAAACAATCAAGAGAAAGAAATTGTTCGCCCATTACTAGTCACTTACGGCACTGATGTTAGGCGCAAGTTAAATGAAAACTGCTGGATCGAAAAAATTTCTGACGGCATAGATCTTGACTTGGGTCTTAATAAACATGTCTTCATTACGGATGTTCGCTTTCTTAACGAGGCTAAATGGATCAAGAACAAGGGGGGCATATTAATTAATGTCAACCGAGAAGGTGTCGGCCCTGCCAATAAAGATGAGAAAGAGCAATACGAACTGCTTAAACATTTAATTGATCACAAAATTTCTTGGCCTACATTCCAAGAAAATTATCTTGACCATTGCAATGATTGTATATTAAATTCTGGTTTGGTCGAAAATCTTCAAATTAAAAAAAATTTACATGCGACAGCTTGACCGCAGTGGACTATATACATTATGGACTCTCAGTCAAAATACAGGAAATCAGAAAAGGGCAAGGCTGCACAAAAAAAAGCTCAAGAAAAATATGATAATGAAAATTTAGATAAGCGCAGAGAGCAAAAAAGAGAATATATGCGCAGGAAAAGATCTGAAAACCCAAATTATTGTAAATGGAAATGAATAAAAAGAATTGCAAAACAGGAAAATGTAATATTAATAAATCTTCTGGCAATGGCAAAGGGGATGCGCCAAGAAATAATCATTCAAAGAAATTCAAAAAGAATTACGACCAAATTAATTGGACTAAAAAGAAAAAATAGCTATTCTTTTTTTTTGCAAGTTAATATAGTCTTGTGTAATCATTCTTATGAAGTTTTCTTTCATAGAAGTAATTCTCGTTTTACTGATAATAGCATTATCCTTTATTGCTTATAATCAGAAGCAGAGGCTTGATTCTCTTTACGAGACCCTCGATATTCAACACGAAGCTATCCTGAAGCAGAAATTATTGATTGATATACAGGCAACACGGATTCACTCTATGAGCTACGGGAAACACCGACCAATTCGCCCGAATTTCCTATAAAAAGTTATGACATTAAGAGATCTAGTTCAGAAAGTTACATTTAAATCAATGTTTAATCATTTGTATAAAAACTACTATAAAGATGAAGGGCTTACAGAGTCTGAAGTTATTGAATTAACTATTGCTCATGGTAAATTATATAAAAAACTATTAAAATTCCCTAAAAGTTACATGGATATATATAAAATTTATGTAACTCAACCTGCTGGAACAAACGAGATCATTCATGTATGTCTGTATGAAGATAAAAAAGATGAGTTAATCTCTTTCAATGAATTGGATGTCGAGCAAGTTATAGATTTAGAAATTTACAGGGCATTAAAGATGACGGATAGTGAATGCATGGCTTATATATTTAGACAAATTCAAAAAAGCATTATATGAAAAAAATTGCAATTAGTGGGTACTTTGACCCGATACATATCGGGCATTTGGAATATATTAAAATGGCGAGAGAGCTTGGCGATTATTTAATTGTTATTGTAAATAATGACAGGCAGGCCGCCCTAAAAAAGGGAAGGTCTTTTATGTGCGAAGATGATCGTTTAATGATTGTCTCTCAAATTAAAGGCGTTGATGAAGCTGTTATGTCTATTGACGACGACAAAACTGTATGCAAGACCCTTGATTTACTTAAACCCGATATTTTCGCCAATGGTGGTGACCGTAGTAACGGAGAAATACCTGAATACAAAATTTGCAAAGAAAACGGAACGCAAGTTATTGACGGGCTTGGCGACAAAATTCGCTCTTCATCTGATTTAACTGGAATAAAATGAACTTATATAAATTACCAACACACAAAAAATCGCCCCAAATAGTTAATGCTGTTATTGAGATTGAGGAAGGCTCAAAAAATAAGTATGAGTACGATGGAGAACTTGGGGTTTTCATGTATGATAGGTGCCTAAACTCCGCAATGGTTTACCCAGCAAGTTACGGCTTCGTTCCTGGTACTTTATGCGAAGATGGAGATCCTCTTGATATTTTAGTTATCAGCCCCGAGCCAATCAAAAGAGCTACTGTTGTAGAGGCCAAAATTTTAGGGGTATTAGACATGGATGACGAGGGAGAAAAAGATTATAAATTGGTAGGTGTCCCAAGCTTTTATACAAGAAAATATTCTAATTTAAAAGACCTAGAAGAGAGTTTTCTTCAGATTTCAAAAAATTTCTTTGCCCATTATAAAGACTTATCTATGTCAGGCGACAAAGTTCAAGTCCATGATTGGCATGATAAAAAATTTGCCCATCAAATTATAACCGACAGACTTGTTTAATGATAACTATAGCTATATTGACCGTTTTATATACTTTTTGTATTTGGGAAAAATACAAAGTTTAATTAGCCTACTTAATTAATTTAAAGGGCCAAAGGGGGGCTTTTTGTGTATTTTTTACAAATGAATGAATTAACTTATAATGATGGGGTTTCGGTAGCTACTTGTTCCATGAATAGATCGGAAAGTTTAATGGAGTCAATTGAAACATGGAATTCAATTAACGAGATTAAAGAGATTATAGTGCTAGACTGGTCTTCTTCTGTGCCTATTCGCTATTCTGACTTGCCCGAAGCTAAGTCGGGAAAAGATATTAAATTAGTTCGAGTGGAGAATCAAGAACACTGGGTTTTAACACATGCATTTAATTTAGCTATTTCTTTTGCTCGATTTGATAAATTATTAAAACTAGACTCGGATGTTTTATTAGATGAATCCTTCCTCTCATCTCACAAATTAAAACCATCTTCTTTTTATAGAGGAAATTGGCAAATAGCACGTAATGAAAATGAGTTACACCTTAATGGGCAGCTTTATTGCAGAACTCAAGACTTTTGGAAAGTTAATGGATATCATGAAGGCATCGTAACTTACGGATGGGATGATTCCGATATTTATAGTCGCTTGTCTGAGTCTGGCTTAAAGCCCTTGGATTTTAATTATGATTTATTTAATCATATCGAATCTACTCATAAAGCTCGTCATGTAAATCAAGATATAGGGGATTTGTCTGATCTTTTTAAACCTGATATCACAAAATTATCTGGTAACAGTAAAATTGAAGCGCTACATATCGCCCAAGAGCTAAAATTTCTTTCTCCTCCTGAGAGTGGTGAAAGTATTAGGTTATGGTATCAAACTCAAAGAAACAGAATTTGGTGCAAATTAAACCCTTGGCTTCAAACATCAATCAGGAGAAAATGGGACATAATAAAAGAGTCTAGTAATTCATATATATGCACTGATGTCAAGTAAAATTAAATATTATTTATACGGAAAAAGTACATCTATTTCTGTTTTCAAATACAGGTCTTACGACTCTGAAATTTCTAAATACTTTGAGCCCGCCAGCAATGCTTCGGACGCGGATGTAATAATCGCTTCATATGTTCACGACATTGAGGCACACATACCTAGATTCAATTCTTGCAAAGCTAAAAACAATGCAAAAGCCGTTATTTTAAGTGAAGAGCCATTGTGGGATCATAGTTGGTCTACCAATATTCAGGTGCACGAAGGCCAACACTTTGTTGAAAACAAGAAACGTACTGTTCGTGCTGATTTTGAGTTATTAAATCATTCAACTAGTGATATATATGAATATGAACATATACCTCATTTTTTAACGACTAATGATCTCTATATAAAAAACTATATCTACAATCTTAAAAACTTTTCAAAGATCAGTCCTTCTACTTTATATAATATAAAAAAATATGATGTTACTGGAATCTTCTCAAGGAGGTTTGTTAACGAACCAAACAATTTTGCTTTCTCTAATGAGAAGCAAGGTAAATGTTTAAATACTGTAAAAAATGATCTTGCAGATTTCTTGATGGATAATGATAATAGTCTAAATTGCGATTTTTTTGGCTATAATAATTCTCAGTTAGATGGCCTGACTGATGACACAATATATGACGGCCACACTTTTCACAGAAAAAAAATAGAATGGTGCAATACTAATTCTCGTTTTCTTTTTGCACTCGAAAATACTATACAAAAAAATTATATTACAGAAAAAGTTTTTGATGCCATTTGCTCTTCTTCCGTTCCAATTTATTTTCACGATGATGAAAAAATAAAATTCAAAGGTATAAATCTTCATGAATTTCAAGCTGCTAGCATAAATGATTTTTATGATTTTTGCTTAGACAGCATATCATCTATTGATTTCGTAGAATATATTGAGCACAATTTTCAACTTGCTCGCTCTTTATTTGAAAACTGGGAAGACAAAGTTGCCCACGAAAGAAAAACTAGGGTCAATAAAATTTTTAATTATATTTCGGCTATATTATGATATTATCTCACAGAAAAAAATTTGTTTTTATATCGATACCAAAAAATGCCAGTACTGCCGCTCGACACCGTTTATGGAGGTGGACCGATATAGAAGCTGTTGATGACCGAGAATCTTATTTTTTTCATCATGTCACTGGCTCAAAAATGAAAGAGTATTTCGACCAGGAAGGTTTAGCTTGGAATGAATACTATAAATTCACACTTGTTCGCAACCCTTTCTCAAGGATGGTTTCTCAATATTTTTATGCTCTTAAATGCGCTGATGATGAAGCGATTAAATTATGTGCTCCCGGTTATCATCAAGACTGTTCAAGGGTAAAATCTGGGGCCAAATCATTTAAAGATTTTTTAATGAAAGATATGTTTCAGGGGATGCACGAAGCATCTCAACTGGAATGGATAACCGAAGATTTCAATTTTATAGGTAAAATCGAAAATCTTCCGGATGACTACAAACATGCATGTAGAGAGATAGGCATTCGATATCGACCCTTACTCAACCAAAATACTAGCAAGCATAAACAGTATACAGAATATTACGATGACGAAACAATTGACTTTGTATACAATAAGTATAAAGAATCGATTGAAAAATTTAATTATAAATTTGGAGAATAATATATTATGATATTTTGGAACATACAATCTGTTTTTATTCGAGTCCCAAAGACCGCTTCTACTGCAATATTATATTCGCTACTTGATTGCTCTGAAAAATGCTCTGCGAATGAATTTAATAAAGTTTGCGATCCATTGAAATCTAAATTTCTACATAAAAATTATCAAGACGACCCTCATCATGTTAGCTATGAAGTATTAAGGAATTCCAGCCCTGCTCATGAAAGAGATTTAATAGATTCTTATTTTAAGTTTGCATTTGTCAGAAACCCATTTGATCGAGCGGTTTCTATATATAAATATGTGCAACAGCAAGAATCAGCAAAATGTAGGGAAAGTTTTACATTATCAAAAACCTTCAAAAAGTTTGCGGCAACTAATTTAATGTCCAAGTCAGGTAAGGACAGTATTTGGTTCTCTGATCAATATAGTCAAGTGAAAGATTGTGATTTTATCGGTAGGTTTGAGAACCTGCAGGCTGATTTTGATATAGTTTGTCAAAAACTCGGGATTATAAGAAAACCCCTTCCAGTAAAAAACGTCACAAAACATAAGCATTATAGCCAATACTATGATGACGAAACTATAGAGATAGTGGCAAAAAAATACGAAAAAGACATTAAAAGATTCGGTTATAAGTTCGAAAAAGAATAATTTACATCCCTATAGGCGGAAATTGCGACCCTACTTCCTTTTTGCGTTATAAATAACTTTACCCTCATGCAGGGGTAATTAATTTTCAAAAATTTGAAAAAACTGCTTAATTTTTTTTAAAAAATATCCCCTGTGTTATCTCACGGGGCTGATTATTTTTATTAGTTCCAGTTTATAGCTTTTTTGAAAAAGCTGTGTACATATTTTTACTAACAACAAAAAAAACAAATATTATGGCTAACTTACAATTCAAGGGTTTCTACACCACACAAAATATAGTATCATTCGTCGTTGCTGGAGCAGCAGACACCCCTGGGGTTACTGCCAGTAACCCTATATTCGATGCAACTGTTGATTGGGGGTCAGGAGGTCAACAAAACATTAGATATACACCTTTCAGTAATAATGGCATTGTTATTTCAGACAAAAAAGTCAACCTTATTCATACAGATAATACTTCAAAAACAATTAGGCATTACAGCTCTACAGGGTTGAAATTAGTTTCAATAACAGGTGGATGGAAAAATTCATGGAATGATACTGATTCGTATTTAGCATTACCGAAGCAAAGTGTTTCTCGATACGGCTCGAATGTATTCTTGAATAATAAAAAGGGCGATCTGAGCATGTCAACAGATCAGTCTGACTTAGTATTTAAATTTAGTGGGGATTATATCGGGCTTCGTAGCTCTGATGGGATTAAACTTGTTAAGGGTCAGAAATATAGTATCCCGTCTAATGATTTTAATTTTCGACTGGAATCTAATTCTCATTTAGATGCAGTTTACTCTGACGGAGAGCTAGACACAAAGACAGGATCAGGCTTTTTGCAATATTTTTATGATATAAATGGGGTTACGCATAGTTCTGAGTTTGAAATTGTCGATTCTGTTGATACAAGCATTGCACCTGCCCTAAATGAATGGGACGGTATGTTAACCCAACGTTATAGCATCGATGAATCTGCGTATGATATTTTCACCTTTAATGGCGATAGTATCAATCCAATGAATAAACGCAAAGCCTTTAGGATTAATCTGGGTAATAATTTTGGACTGCATGGAGTTGGAGATTTTGCAAATTATAGCATGCAACGAGTCGAAAATATGACTGGACATACTCAATCTTTTTCTGGTGCAATTGACCATATGTTTACCGGATGTGTTAACTTTAAGTTTAGTAGTGTGCTCGCAAACCTGAATATGAATACAATTACAAGCATGCTTGGCTTTATGTCTGGCTGCTCTTCTTATGTTGAGCATTTTAAGCTTAATAATGCTACTGGGTCGACTTTAACTGACTTAACTGGATGTTTTGAGTATTCCGCTTATAAAGCGGTTAACATCAAAAATTGGGACGTGAGCGAAGTTACCAGTGTTGAAAGCTTTCTTGAGGGAACTACTTACAATAGGGCGGGTATAAGTGAAAATTGGAACACTTCTAATGTTACTAATTTCAAGAACATGTTTAAAAACAATGCAGATTTCAAGCAATATCTTGGTGGAATTGATGTATCTAGTGCGCAAAGCATGGAGGGAATGTTTCATAATGCAAAAGAATACAATGGTTATTCGGCCCAATGGGACGTTACTAATGTTGGTTCGTTCAAAAATATGTTTCGCGGGGCGAGCTCTTTTAATAAACCAATTGGCAAATGGAAAACTGGCTCCGCAACAACCATGAAAGGAATGTTTTGCAATGCCTCTTCATTCGATCAGGCTCTCTGGGCTAAACCAGGAACTGAAAGATGGGACACCTCTAATGCAGAAAATCTCGAAAGCATGTTTGAGGGTAGTGCTTTTAGTGAATCTACCAATAGCTGGAATATTGGCAAGGTAAAGTCCTTTAAAAATATGTTTAAAAGCAACAAAGCCTTCAATAAACAACTACCTCTATGGGGCAGTCAATTTGGCCAAAACCTCACTGAAAACGAAAAGAGTATAGATTTTACTGGCATGTTTGAGTCGTCTGTATTCAACCAGCCAGTTAAGGGGTGGAATGTAAGCGGTGCAACATCTGTAAAAAACATGTTTAAGGATAATACCGAATTTAACAGCCAATTATTTCCTGGCTGGAAATTAAAAGGCACAAAATGCGAAAATGTTACCAATTTTCTCTGCGGTACAACTGCACTATCCACTGCAGTTAATTCTGCATCTACTGCTGACTCGATTAAGGATGCACTTAAAACTTATGGTAATACTCTTAAAAATTCCATAGGGTTTCCTTTGATATTTTGCGCGAATGATACTGCTATACCGGATGAGCTTAAGAGTGATGTCTATGAAAGTTATCGTGCGACTTGGGAGTCAGAAAACTTAGTATCAGAGGACGGACAAGATGCTCCCGAGGAGCTTCCAAATGAATCTACTGATCCTTGTGTGAATAGTGTATTTGACGGCTGGATTTCATTTGACGCTCCAACGGTTACAATAAACGAGGATGGAAGTGCTGGCAGGATGGATCTTGGTAGTTTCACGGCTGATTCGGATGAAGCTCCGCATAGCTGTGTGGATGCTGGAACAATGTATGTATTTATTGTAAAACGAGGGTATGAGTCAAATAGCTTGGCAACAGATATATTGTATAATACTACTAGCTTCAACTCAAATGTTTATGGCTACAGTCGATCTGTTTTAAAATATACTAGTGATAATTCGTCTGCCGCAGGTTCGTTCTTTAATCATTCTACTGATTCGACATGCTGGACAAACGTAGACATAAGCAGTGCTGATGTTTATTCTGACTATGGGTGGACAGTGAACAGTTCTGTAACCGAAAGCTTTTCAAGCTGGCTTGGAAGCGATGATATAGATATCATTTTTCAGTCGGTTGGGATTGACTTTACTGCGGACATCCCTGAAGTGGTCATGTTTAATGATGCTGTTCAGGCAGACACTGTTCAGTTGAGTAGTTCCGGCTTTTCAACTAAGGCTCAATTGAGGGCTGCAGTGATAGATTGGTATGAAGAGTGTTCAGCTAGTTCTACTAATGCCGCTAATCTTGCAGGGAATAGTCTAGAATATGGCCCAATAGGCGATTGGGATGTTAGCGCAATTACTGACTTTAGTGAATTATTTGATATGGAGTCACACCAAACCGCAAACTCTAGATTTATTGCATTTGTAGACTTAAGCAATTGGGACGTGTCTAATGGAACTAATTTTTACGCAATGTTTAAAGATTTTCGGGGTAGAGGAGGGATTGATATTAGTGGCTGGGATCTTGGTAAAGCTACAAACTGTGGTTCTATGTTTGCCGGAATTCCATTTGCTCAGTACATCAAAGGCCTCAGTGCATTAGGCTCAACATTTACCTCTGAGATCACAAACCTTAGTTACATGCTCAAAGACATTAGATCTGCCTATGGAGATTATTATGACACTGAATCTAGCTCTATTGTTGAGTTTGATCTTAGTAGTTGGAATGTGGGTAGCGTTACAGACATGTCAAATATGTTTAATGGATCTACTAACAGTGTTAATGGTAATGGCCTAATTACTACTAGTAGAGTTACATCTTTTGGAGATTTAAGTAGCTGGGATGTTAGTAATGTAACTGACATGGACCAGATGTTCGGGGTTTTACCCAACTTGGAGCAGCCTGGTGACTTAAGTAGCTGGTGTGTAAGTCAAATTGCATCTGCGCCATTAGATTTCGCCAAGAATGCAACCTGGGAAACCGATACGAGCAAACAGCCGAATTGGGGAGCTTCATGTTAGAAGTTTCGCTTGTGTGTTAAAAAAACTCTAATTAATTCAAACCCCCTCACTCGAGGGGGTTTTTTATTGCTTAAATTTCTTGCTTGACTTTTATTTAATTATTCTCTATACTATTAAAGATGATAATTAAAAAAGAACTAAAGAATGCCTCCTTTGAGTATAACGAAGACTCTAAGGTTTTTACATTATTTGATAATACAGGTGAAGCTATATCTTTAAATAAAGTTTATGCTTTCGCCTTTATGCGCTTTGTAGTCCGCATGGCTCAAAGAAATTGGCTGAGAAGCAAAAAAACTGTTGACAAAACCACTGAAAATATGCTAGAATCAGAACATACCGATCATCCTGATCAAATGAACTTATTATAAATTATGCAAATAAATAAAAAATTTATCGACTCGCTATTATCTTTTGGCACCGAGCTTTCTAAGGAAGTCGTAGAGATACAATCAAGCGGCTTTGAGACTCTACAGAAAGATGATAAAAGTCCTCTCACCGAGGCTGACCTTCTTTCCAACGAAAGGATAAGAGAATTTCTATTTGCTAACACGAAAGTGTCAAATATTATATCTGAAGAGGATAAGCATATAGATTATAAAGATCGAAAAGATTGGGATTATTATTGGCTTATTGATCCGATAGATGGCACAAAAGAATTCGTGAAAGGTGGTGATGATTTTTGTATTAATATTGCTCTTTGTAAAGGTGACGAGCCTGTCTTTGGTTATGTCGCTTGTCCAAAAAAACAAGATCATTATTACGGAATTCAAGGGGTTGGTTCATTTAAAAATGACGACAGGATTTATTCTAATTATTCACACAACTTTCAAGATAAAAAGATAAATGTGGTTGCGAGTAAGTCTCATTCAAATAAAGAGACTGAAAGTTTTATTAATAAATTAAAAGAAAATTATGAAGTTAAGACAATAAATGTTGGAAGCTCCTTAAAGTTTTGCTTGGTGGCAGAGGGTCAGGCTGACATTTACCCTAGATTTGGCCCAACCATGGAATGGGATACTTGTGCTCCTCAAATAATCGCTGAAGAAAGCGGGGCTAAAGTTGTCGTCGCTAACACTAAAGAGCCTCTATTATATAACAAAGAGAATTTATTAAATCCATTTTTTGTTGTATCCGCCCAAACTGTTAATTATTAATTATTATGAATTGCGAACTTATATATGCTTCAGATTTTGAAGAATTTTTTTATTGCGAGGACAACTCGCCTGTATCAGAGGGTAACCCTGTAGGGGTTGAAATTGACAGAGGTAATGAAATTGAATTTATTTTATTCGGTGATGTTTATTGGAGCTTGAGCGATGAAGAAGAGAGTTAAAGAGGAAAAAATTTCCGAGTTTAGGATTAAATATAATGCCGGAGAATACCATTCTGTATTAAATAATTACCACTACTATATGGCTTACGATGCCCAATCAGCTCTTGACTTCCACAATGACACTCTTAACCGCAAAAATGCGAACGCTCAAAATTTATCAGTTGAAAGATATAATATTTACTCCCAAAAATGGGAGGACGAGAGCCAAATAATACAACAAAGATGTTTTTACCATGGCGATGAAAATTAATTCTTCTGATATAATTTATTCCGAGCATGGGCATGACGAATGTTTTGAATACACTGATGGTCGTGGTCGAGTTCCCGAAGGGGTCGCCATCGGCTATGAACAAGAAGATCACGATCTTGCTGGCCCAATAAGCTCATTAGTTCTTTTTGAAGATATAAAATATAGTAAACATAACCATGATTATTGGGACAATTATGAATTAGAGCACGACATTGATAGAATAGTATTACCATGAATAGAATAAATAAATTCCAAGAAGATATTAACTACAAAAAACTTCATGATATTGTAGCGAATAACCCCAAATATTATCCCGGCTCTTTCCATAAAAATTCTGACCTTACTGAATTAATTGATTGTGTTGACCAAGTTTTATTTAAACAAGACAATGACTCAATACATATTATAATCGAAAAAAACCCAAATAATAGCTTAGACTTAACAGTTGATTTGATTAAATAAATGAACACTATATCGACAAATAACTTCAATTCATCTTTAAAAGATGTTCAGTCAGATTTGTTTTACTTTATTTTTAGTATCTTATCTCACAGGCAAGACGCTGAAGATGTTTTGCAGAAAACCAATTTAATATTATTAAAAAAACAAAAAACATTCAACGTAGAGTTGGGTTCCTTTAAAAGTTGGGCTTTAACTATAGCTAAATTTCAAGCTATGGCTCATCGGACTAATGTCGCCAGAAGCAAGGTCTGCTTCTCTAATGAATTAACTGATATTTTCTCTATTGAAGCAGTGGATTATAATACCCTTGAAATTAAGCGGAATGCGCTAAATAAGTGTTATAAAAAACTACCAAAGCATATGGTAGAAATAGCCGAGCTCAGATTCAAACAAGACATGAGTATCAAGGATATAAGTCGCTCTATAAATAGACCGATAGGTGCAGTTTCTGGTACATTGTATAGGATTCGAGAAAATATCAAAAAGTGCATTAATAATGCATATATAGAAGCTGAAAAAGAATTTTATAGATACTAATTATGATACAAATAGAAGATTCAAATAACGAAAAATATCACATTAATCCTAAGCAAGTTATATATGTTAAAGAGCGCGTTCATTTAAATAAACTGCTTTTTAAAATATTGCTAGTAAATGGAGAAGTTATAATGACTTCTAACGAGCATGGAGCTAAATGCATCATAGCTTCAATCAAAAGCAAAAAGTCTTAAACTGATGTTGTTAGGGACTGAACGTTATATATACTTCTCTTCAGGGCCCGATGAAGTTGCAGATGTTTTCTTGCATAAGTTCGATAAATTTTGCTCTGAATTCATTGGGGCGACAATTGTTCATTCTGAGTCTAGTAATGGGTTAATTGCCGGTGATATGGAAATTATTCATGATGAAAATTTGCCTCAATCTTTTTATAAAAAGATTTTTGATTATATCATATCGTCCATACCTTCGATTACGATTGATTTTTATATTAATAAATCAATAAATACTAGCTGCACAATTCACGATATGTATTTAGATGGAGAGGTGAAGGGGTTGTATATGACTGAGTTTTTTACGGAACCTGATTTTTTTAAATTAACATCTTATCAAGTTCACTCATTAAATGCCTCCACTTTATCCGAAATAAATGATTTCTGGCTCAACTAGCATGAAGGTCTTATTTTTGATTGTTATTCTTTGTGGTTGCACAAATAAAAGCCCACCAAACCCTACTGATACAATCTTCAAGCAAGAAAAGGATTGGGAATTTCTTTATGCTCGCGAATTATCAAATGCATTGCTACATGAAGACGACTTGGCTTACTATTTTTTTTGGCCGCTTTATTTAAAAGCGAGATATGAGAATAAATTAAAAGCCTCAAAAAAAGCGGTTTCTGAATAATATATTCCCGCACATGAAGCATAAGCATCATATCATACCAAAGCACATGGGTGGGACTGATGAACCCTCCAACCTTGTTTATTTATCAGTCAAGGATCATGCTGAAGCTCACCGCAAATTATATTTAAATCATGGGAAAATAGAGGATTATGTCGCATGGAAAAGTTTATTAAAACAAATAGGTAAAGAGCAAATATTTATTCAAACTTCTAGTATTGGCGGATTAAATAATAAAGGTAAACCTAAAAGTGAAGAGCATAAAAGAAAAATCTCTTTAGCCAACTCAAAAAAAAGAAAGAGTTTGTCCGAAATAACAAGAAAAAAAATCTCGAAATCCATGCAGGGAAACAAAAACTCGAACAAGCACTCTTCAAATAAATACAAGGATAAGCAGAGCGAAGCTATGAAGATAGCTTGGGCGAAAAGGAAACTTAAATAATTATTGTCCTAATGTACTTTTGGTTTGGGTAATTTTCAAGCTCAATATATTCGCCTGTTTGAGGTTCAAATATATACCATGCTTTACTTGTAAATATTAAATTTAACATATGAAGAGCTCCTTCAGGAATCCCCCCGAAAGGGTATCTTTGTTCAACTACAACTAAAGCTACTGCAGGTTCATGGTCAGCACCGCTTTTGTAACTTGCGACACTCATTAATGATTTATATAACATTGCAAAATTGTCGCAATCTAAGTTTTCTTTTTGGTTCATTGCCATTATTCCATTTTGAAACTTAACATCTTCGAACCAATTATTAAACTTGCGGAAGAAAAAATAATCCACATCTCTAAATGCCGTATCAAGCATCATTATAGATACATTTGTCGGCACATCTATTTTTATTGAATTATGACCTATTTGGTGCCCGAACCTTCTTCCAATATCTTGTCTTTTGTAAAGTTTATATTTTTGATAATCTTTTTGCTGAATTGTCGGAATTTCTTTTAATTCTTTAAAAGTAGGGTTCTTGCATGATATCGCGCTCCAAAGTATTAGCATGGTTAGGGCAAATAACCCAATGCACGACCAACATATTTTATATCTTTTTGCCATTACATTATGTACACTTTGTTTTTACTCCTTGACATTTTAAATAAATTATGGTTTAATAGATTTTGAATAATTATGAAAACTGAATACATTAAACTGACTGACCTTTGGTATAGCGGTAAATACAACGAAGTGGGAAGTATTATAAATAAAGAGTCTTGGTCTGCAAGCCGAGTGGCTGATTTTTGTTTTTATTTTGCCAAGCATTTGGGTTTAAGGGAGCTTGAAATATTGCATAAATTTTTATGATAAATAAATTAAACTTGGCTTGGGATACATTTGACTTTTATACCGAAGAAATATCGAGTTATGAAGCTGAACATTTAAATAACTCAAAAACTCTTGATAATTTATTAAATAATGGCAATTTCCCTCAAAAAGATCAAAGGAAACGATTTCTTAAAAAGTCAAATAAGTGCATTAATATTTTGCTGACTTTGTATAAAAAACAAATGGATGCTATTTATGATTTGATTGAATTAAATGAAAGCTATGATGACATCCCGCCCGAAAAAGAGATTGACACAATGAGTCTAGTAGCACTTAAAGATATTACTATCGCATTGATTGAAGAAATGCAAACGCATCAAAGCGAAATAAAAGATTTACTAGGATAGTATCCTAAATAAATAAATAAATAAATAAAATGTCAGAAACACAAGCTCATAAAAAGCATATTTTAAATTACTTAAACTCAAATAATATCATTGATATTGGATTCGGGGGCAGTAAAGTTGTTCCTCATGCGGTTGGATCTGATCTTCCTAGACCTTATACTAAAGTTGGTGAAGACTTAAATGACATACCTGCCGACATCACAAAGGGAATACCTGTCGAAGATGGTAAATTTGATATTGTATTTTCTTCTCATTTAATTGAGGACTTTGTTGATACCGCTCCCATTTTGAACGAAATGGTTAGAGTTTTAAAAGATAATGGAAGATTAATATTATTCTTTCCTGATGAACAGAGGTATAGGGAATATAATAAAGATCAACCTCATGTTTGGAATAAAGCTCACAAGCACTTGGATATGGGCTTAGAGTTCATGAAGAATAAATTATCCGAACTTACTTCTAGGTTTGGTCATCATGTAGAATACATTTATACTAGGGACGAGCCAAGTGATGGTTACAATGTAATCATTGTCTGCGACATTAAAAAATCCTCAAGTTAAAGTTTTTGTTTGACTACTCATATGTCTTCTGCTAATGTATTGTCATTATGAGTAGAGGAAGACCAAAGGGCTATAGCCCATATGTAGAAATTAGTTATGAAGAGCTAGGCGATTGGGTCGGGCGAAAAAGCAAAGTTGTTGTCTGCAAGAAATGGCTTGACAGCATTACAGATCACGACTATATTAGCCCTATACAACAAGAGCTTAGTGGCTCAAAAGTTATTAGTGAGGAAGAGATTCCTAAAATTGAATACACATTAACACAATTCTAATTATGAGCAATTATTTCCCCGATCTTATTGGGCAACAAGCAGTTAAGAAAAAATTATCTTTTTATTTAGATGCATTTCATAAAACCTCTCAATCCCCATTTTTACTTATGGCGGGGGCAAAAGGTCTTGGCAAGACTGAGTTCGCAAAAGCATTTGCGCAAAACCTTTGTAATAAAGATGGTGACAAAAGAGCATTCCTTGAGTTAAACTGCTCCACTATTAAAAACAACGAGCAATTTTTTGAGCAAATTTTTATGCCAATCATCGCTGACAACGAAGTAACTATTTTGTTCGATGAGTGCCATGCTCTGCCAAAAGATTTAACAATGGCATTTTTGACCATATTTAATGCAGAGGCAAATAGTCGTAAGAATTTCGAATGGAATGGTCAGAATTTTGAGTTTAATTTTAAGCAACAAACCTTTATTTTCGCCACAACCGAGACTGATAAAATCTTTCCACCTCTTAAAGATAGGTTGACTACTATTGATTTTGAGGCTTACAATGAAGAGGAGTTGTCCGAAATCGTAAAGCTATGTGCGCCCGAAGTTGAAATTGACGATGACTGCTTAGTTGAAGTAGCTTCTACTATTAGGGGTAATGCTCGTAGCGCGGTTAAAAGAGCAAAAGAAATCGTCCTTTATTGCGGGGCGGAAGAAGACTATAGTTTTAGTCTTGCGAACTTCAGAGACTTATCTGATAAAGTTGGCATCTTACCTCATGGATTAACACATACAGAGAAACAAATATTGCAGTTTCTTAAAAAAGTTGGTGAGGCTACATTAACAGGGATTTCCGCAAGGATTGGATTAAGTAAGACCGCATTACAAAGAGATCACGAACTCTATCTTTTGAACAAAAACTTAATGGAAATAGATGGCAAGCGAAAGATTACTAGGTTTGGTCGTCAATTATGCGAGGCATTATAAATATGAAACCACAAGAAATTGAATATATTATTAAACAAACTTTGATTGAGTCTTCCTTGCATCACGAAGAAGATCGTCAAAGATATTATAATGGCATCCTTGAGTTAGCGAATTATACTAAACATTTAGAATTTAAATTAAAAGAATTTATTGATGAAATAAATAAAGACCCTATTTAATTAAAGTAATGCTATATCAAAATCTACATTTACTGCACCATTATTTCCGTTAGCGCTAACTACATTAAATATAACATCTGTTTTTGGCTCTAATTTAAGTGGAAATGGAAAATTGTGAACACTTTCGTGATTTGTGCCTACTGACGTAATTGATTGCACTCTAAAAACTTTATCAAACTCTCTTGTTTTTAATTGTAACGTATATCCAATATTAGAAGAACTCTGAGGGTTAAAAGCACTTGCTTTATATTTAATTAAGTATCCTGTGCAATCAGCAGGTATGGTATAAATAGACATCAAAGTTTGATTATTGCCGTCTAATATTTGAGCATATGATTGTGTGGTTGTTACTGAATCTCTTATAGAGACACTACCTATAATATCTGTATTACCTGTATTATATGATCTAAAAACTCTCGTCCATGTTCCCGATACTGATACAGGGGTTACTCCATTTAAAGTGGCGGTTGCTTCTTGTAAATCAAAATTTTGATCTAATCCTTGTATAAAAATTTCTTGATTATCGCCATTATCTGTTGATACAATTTCTATTGATGCTCCTGCATCGCTTGGAAAAGGATATGGACTTGATCCATCCCATATTGCTTCGGGGTTGGTTAATGAAACATTTTGGCTTATATTTGGATTACTTCCAAATTTGTGAACAAAGTCTTTTGCATTTTGTAAAATATAATCTAAATTTATGCTTGATTGAGTTTGCGGAATCCAATGTTCAGTAGACTGATCCCACACATAATTGAAATTAACATTAGTGTTTCTTTCATGTGCGAAAGGTGCAGTATTTGGGTAATGTTTATTACTCACAAATTATATTACACAATATACTTGACTTTTCATTAACAATATACTATATTATATACTATTATGCCGTACATACCAAAATCAGAAAAAAAGAAAGTAGATCAAGATAATTTAATCGTAAATGCAGGGCAATTTAATTATGCCTTGCACCAATTAATTTCAATTTATATTGAGCAAAATGATTTTAACTATCAAACTTGCAATGATATAGTGGGTGCTTTAGAATGTGCCAAGATGGAGTTGTATCGTAGGTCGGTTGCTCCGTATGAAGACAGGAAAATTTTACAGAATGGAGATGTAAAGCCTTATGCTTAATTTTAGTGTAATTATTCGTTCATATGAACGAAAGACAACTCAAACTAGAAATACATAACAAAGATAAACAAATAGCAGATTTATACGCTTTAATTGATACTTTGCAAACCAACCTAAGAACGGCTACTAGCTATTTAAACGAAGACGATAAAAAAGAAGTCGTGAATGTACAAAGTTATAAATGGTGCATGAATTGGAGGCAGGGTGACGAAAAATAATGCCTAAAAAACAAGTTCCCGACAATGTCGCGCCAAACCCTCAGTCTTTACCTTATGCTAGTGATTTGGGCGCTCCTGTTATTAAGCCCAACTATAGTTTGGGTGGGTGGAAAGTTGGCGCGGTTCATCGAGCCAACCAACATTATCAAGAGCGATTTGACAAATTAAAATCTGAATATCAACAATTAAGTAAAGAGTTAGAATGGAACGAAGTTATATTTAATGCTGAAATGCGGTTCAAGCCTGTCATTGGTAAAGAATACCATCTTTATATAAAAAATAATAGTAAGTATTTTTTGAGTTTATTTGCTCCTAATGAATGTTCTTGGGGTGAAACCAACGTAGGAACTTTTCGCTTGAATTATGACAATAGATGGGATATTATATCTATAAATGACAAATACCAATAAAGTAGACTATACCAAGCAAGACTTGATTGAATATTATAAAGATAAAATTTTACTTGATTGGGTTAAAAATAATCACCCCGAAATAATAGAAAAAGCAGAAGAATTTATTAATAATAATATTAAGTATGAATAAACAAGAAGACGAATCAATTCGCCCTTGGGGGCATTATGAAATTTTACTCGACACAGAGTATTGTAAAGTTAAACGTATTGTTGTTAAGCCTCAACAAAGATTAAGCTATCAATATCATCATCACAGGCAAGAAGCATGGACTATTGTTCAAGGTGTGGCAAGAGTAACACAAAATGGCGTTGATAAAGATTACCAAGTTGGTGAAACTGCATTGATTGGCTTGGGAGACAAGCATCGCATGGCAAATCCAAGCGAAACCGAAGATATGGTGCTTGTTGAAGTTCAAACAGGTACTTATTTTGGTGAAGATGATATTGTTCGCATCGAGGATGATTATTCGCGCGAATAATTTTTTTATTTATTTAAAATAACAGACATTAGTGAACCCGCTAGTGCCAGAAACAGGAGCAAGTCCCATAGTTCCATAATAAAGTTCATTTTTTATTTATTTGGTCAAATATTTGATGAACATCAATTCTTCTATCTTCTAATAGTTTAGTTGTTTGTCGCCATCTTTCTGAATCTCTAGCTGAATTCCTAGCTAATTCGATTTCCATATCAGTTATTCGTTTTTGTAATCGGTCAACTTTCATGCTCTCTTTTTTTAAAAAGAAAGCTACAACTGAAAGCATGATTCCAAGAGTTACAAATACTATTTCTGTTACAGATATATTCATTCTTTGATTATTTGATCGTAAAGTGCTTGCTTGTCTTCATCACTTAATTGTTCGTAAAAATCTTGTGCCCAAGATTCAGCACGTAACGTTCTTTTGACAGGGAAATCTTTAAATAAAATAATTGAACTAAAAAATTTCTCTAAATACTTTATATTTGTTCTTCTAATTTGTGATCTGTTCATATATATGAGTACACTTTTTTCATTTTGCTATTGACAAACCATTCTATATTCGCCATATTGTAACAATGACAGATCAAATACTAGGCTTAACTTGCATTAGCGAGATACTAAAAGAGAAAGACAAGAAAGAATATTCCTTTCGCACAATGACACGTAAAAGGTTTAACGATCTATGTGTAAAAGAAGGTAGAGATGAAGCAATTAAAGAGTTATCTGATAGAATTTTGCACAATGTTATTGTTACTCAATATATTGTCAATCATTGTCATTCCTCAAATATTAGGCATTATCGTCTTAGTTCTGCTCTTTTTCCTCTCGTTACCGATGAGACTTTGGAAATATCTTTACAAGACCTTCCTAACATCAAAGAAATCAAGCAAGAGTTACGACAAGTAGGTATAATCGCCAAAACTCTTGGCATCAGCATGGGTTCTCATCCCGATCAATTTGTAGTCTTAGCGTCTGCGAATAAAAACGCAGTTAAAAACTCAATAAATGAATTAAACTTTCATGCGAGTATTTTTGACAAAATTGGCTTGCCTCAAGATCATACTGCACCAATGAACATTCATGTCAATCGCTCAATCAAAGATGGCGAGACACTAGAAGACATAGCGGAAATATTCTATAACAATCTAATGAAATGTAATGCAGGTGTTTACAATAGACTAACAATAGAAAATGAGGATAAACTATCTTTATTTAATATAGATGATTGTATAAAATTTAGCGAATATTTATTTGAAACGCATAATTATAACCTTCCTGTTTGCGCAGACAACCTTCACCATTTATGCAACCCATCAGAAGTTTCAGACTTCGCTTGGCAAGCAGAGCGTTGTGCATATACATGGGTTAATAATGGAGAAGGAGACAATCATTTTATTGCACCTGTCTTTCATTGGTCAGAAGGTACTCCCGAAAAACCTCGCGCTCATGCAGATTATGTTGCGTTCGGTAATTTTCCACCACATATTGCTATTGATCCTAAATATCCTGCAATTTTTGAGCTAGAATGCAAAAAAAAAGACCTTGCTATCAAACTCTTACAAGAGCAAATGGCAGGGGCTATTTAATTGTTGAGCAAAATAACTCTTGACAATTCATCATCCTTAGTTTAAGTTGTTTCTATATGGACACATTAACGAATAATATAGAAATCATCGAAGGCGATTTGCTCAAGATGCATTTTCATGGATTGGATTACATTGCTCATTCTTGCAACACACACAATGTGATGGGCGCAGGGATCGCGCGACAAATAAAAGATCGTTACCCTATGGCTTATGAAGCTGATTGTCATGCAATGCATGAGAACGATAATCAATTAGGTTGGTATAGCTTTGCATGGACTGATGCGACTCAAAGCAAGGGTATATACAATATGTATACTCAAAGCACTATTGGCACAGGTAGGGAGGTTAATTATGAAGCATTTTATAATGCCTTATATAATGTCGCTGACCACATTGAATGGCAAGATAAGCATGATGGCAAAACTTCTGTTTTTGGCTTGCCCTATGGCATTTCTTGCGGTCTTGCAGGGGGTAACCCAAGAATAATTAACACAATGATAAATGAAATTTTAGTTGACAGATCATTTAAAACATATATTGTTAAGTACGATGGATAAATTAGAGCGAAAAGCATACAACAAGGCTTATTACGAATCCAATAGAGGGAAAAGAAAAGCATACCACAAGGCTTATTACGAAGCCAATAAAGATCGCTATAAAGAACTTTACGAAGCCAACAAAGAAAAAATCGCAGAGCAAAGCAAGGCTTATTACGAAGCCAATAAAGATCGCTATAAAGAACTTTACGAAGCTAACAAAGATGAAGTAAAAGCATACAACAAGGCTTATTACGAAGCCAATAGAGGGAAAAGAAAAGCATACGACAAGGCTTATTACGAAGCCAATAAAGACCAAAAAAGAGCATACGACAAGGCTTATTACGAAGCCAACAAAGTTAAAGTGGCAGAGTATAATAAGGCTTATCGGGAAGCTAATAAAGTTCGCGCCAAGGCACACTACGAAGCCAACAAAGAAAAAATCGCAGAGCAACAAAAGGCTTATCGGGAAGCTAATAAAGACCTCTATAAAGCTCGTTACGAAGCTAACAAAGTTAAAATAGCAGAGTATAGTAAGGTTTATCGGGAAGCTAATAAAAAGCGAAATTCAGATAGAGCTAAGGCTAGGTATAAATCCGATTCATTTTTTAGATTATGCACAAACTACAGAAATTCTTGTCGTAAAGCCCTTAAATCAATCGGTCAGAAAAAAAATAATCCTTCAATAAAACTTCTTGGTTTAAAAACATGGCAACAATTAGCAAAGCATTTATCTAAACAATTCTACAACCATCCCAAAACAGGAGAAGAAATGACTTTTGATAATCATGGACTTTATGGTTGGCATATAGATCATATCATTCCATTATCTAGTGCAAAAACCGAAGAGGAGATAATTAAACTCTGTCATTATACAAATCTTCAGCCTTTATGGGCAGAAGAAAATCTCGCAAAAAGCAATAAAATCCTTGACGAACAATAAAAAACATATATAGTTAAATACCATGAATAAATTAGAAGAAGCAATGGGTAATTTAAATAATATTCAAAGTAACATTGATGCGGTTATCCATGCGATTGGAGACTCCCCAAAACAATACACAGAAGACGAGTTACTAAATATGTTAATGGGTATGAGTCAAATACATCAAACTTGGTACGACAACTTATGGATGGAGTATGAAAATCATAGAAGAGCAAATAATTTGTTTGACAAAGATGACATCTTCGATCAGAATTATACGAAAATGAAACAAGGAAAATAAATATCATGGCTACATTATTAGAACTCTCAAAAGAGACAACAGAATTAATTGTAAAACTCGCACTCGATCATATCAAAAAGATCGAGGCTAATCCCGACGCGGAACTAGACAATGCTGATCCTTACGATTATTGGAATAGTGTTGGGCTAGACGATGGCACTTTCATTGATTACAATGTACATGAATCTGACTTAGGTTTCTCTTCAGACCAAGAAGGTTACGTCAATCATTGGCATTGCTCTGCTTATGCAGTTGATGAGCCAACAAAGGACAATCCATATCATCAAATTGACACAAACACTTATGCTTTTATATTTGATTATATTAATGGAGAAATAACATATCACGATGTAAATAAAGATGAGTTGGTTTATTAAATATTTAATTATAACTGCTTTAGTGATATGGTTTTTGGTGCTTATGAGTTGCAAGCATATCGAGTGCATGGATTGTGACGAAGAGGTTGTTGTGCATACTTGCCCCCAACAAGGGCATGGAGTTTGCCATATCTGTACTGATGGTCAATATGATTATGATGAAGAAGTTGTGGTATTGGATTAATGACCGATTTCTTGATACTCTTGCTTATAATAAGTATTTGTTGGTTGAGTATTTTATTCTTTTGGTGTTGACAGGGTTGATTATTTATTCTATATTGTAGCTATGAATGTAACAGATGAATTAATTAATAATATTTTACCTAATAGCCTAAATATTAAGACTAATATAGTCGAGACAATAATGCATGGAGATTATGTAGATGTTTCTTTTCAACGCTCAATCCCATTAAATAGCTTGGATTTAACAGGGGAGTTAACGGACGCTGAAATTTTTGATTGTAAAAGTGATGGGGTGGACACTATTTCTAGATGGTTTCACGAACAAAAAGGCTCGATTTATTCTGTTGATGTGAATATATTTGATGCTCTATCTTCTATTGAGGTTAAGGATCATACTTTAAGTTCTTCATTTATGATGAGCGACTCAATATATTTTAATTTTGAAAGAAGTAGCCATCCTTCTTTAATGTTGCAAAAATGTAACCGCGCCGAAATACTTAATTTTATAGATACTTGGCATTTTCCCCCCGATCATCATATTGATATGCAAGTGGCTAGGAAGGAAATTTTAAAACAAAATACATCTTTCTTTATTTATTCTATTTTTAAAGATGGAAAAGTTGCTCGTGGATTGTTTTCAGCGAATTTCACTCTTTCTTCAATTTGCGAAAGAATTCAAAATGTAGATCAAGAGATGAGTGATACTATGGATTGGGAAGAGAGCCTTACATTCGTTGAAACTTGTTTTAAAATTTTAGCATTTACAAGTGTTCCGTATTTAAAGCCAACTAAATTGAGCGGTAAAATGAAAAAGAAAGCTCGTTCAAAAATTTCGGGGAATTATTTCAAAAAGGATACTCCATCTTTTCGCGTTTCAAGTCTGCCTTTATTGGTCAAGCTAAGAAAAGAGCATCAGAAGAAATCTAGCAGTAAAGGTTCTAAGTTAAAAAATGGCAGAGTTGGTCATCTGAGGTTTTTGCAAGACGAGTGTTTTACTCACAAGAAAGGCGAGTGGATACTCGTTAAGCCTTGCTTAGATGAACATGGCAACTTACCTAAAAAACATTATAAAGTTCGCAAAGCTCCCAAAAATTGCAAACAATTAGATCAAATTGAAGTTGACAAATGATTAATTCTATTCTATATTGTAGTTATGATTAAAGATGCTGAATATTTAGTGGATCAATATAATAGAAACCGCCCGACATCTCAACACATTTCAAGTTTAAATGAAATGCCTAGTGTGCAAATAGATAGTTGGCTAACAATTAGACAAGAAGATGATGAAGATGTAATGTCTGCACCCATCATGTGGTTGGATGACGAATCAGAATACGATCTCTTTCCATCTGATGATCTAAATATTGATTGGGTAGAAGAAATGGACAAAGAAGGTGCGCCGATACTAGAAGGTGATTCTCTTGGTAGAGATATTTGTATTGAGGTTACTTGTCCATCAAAAAAGCTTGACAAGCGTCGCGCGGTAGGTTATAATATTGACTTTCAATGGAATTAAATATGAAACTATCACTCACATTACATAATAAAACTTATAGCGTTGAATCGGAGGAGTCTTTTGATGGTTCAAATGTTTATGATCTCGCAGAACAATTCAAAGGGTTACTCGTCAGCGCGGGATTTCATCCATCTAATGTTGATAGTATTTTTAATTTAGATTATCAATGGTTTACCGATGAAGAAAACCAAGGAAATATGCAAGGTCATGATGTTTTTGGTAGGGGTTGTGATGAAGATGACCCATTTAAAGTATCTGATGCTTATTCAAAAAAAAGAGCCGAAATAGAAAGAAAAAATAAAATCGAAAACTTTCAAAATAATATGTATAAAAATACATGAGATTAATTTTAAGAGATGAACGGCAAATGGGATCACTCAACCAAACCATCTACTTATAAATTGCTTGACAAAGATGGAAAAGTCTCTTATAGTGGATCATTTAAAGACTGCATGGAACAAAAAGAAATGAATGAAGAAATAACACAAGATGTATATTTTACTAGAGGATACCAAAAAGGTTACTCTGATGCTCAAGAAGGTTTGGCTCGTAAAATGAGTAAAACAATTATGGATGACCATGATGCAGGGTACGACCAAGGAATTAAAGATTGCCGTAAAATATTAAAAGAACAATTAGATGAAATGATTGATGGTTGCAGAATGCAAGACGAGTATGCTTTCAAATTAGTTAGGGATAAATTATTTAATAATGAATCTTGATACTGAAGGTAAAAGCATTTGGGACTTGTATAAAGAAAACTTTCTTGTTGACTTTTGGGATTTTCCATCTATATTTAATGATAATGAAGATACAGAAGGCAAAAAAGATGGTTATGAAGTTGACCCTAAACTCTTAAAAGGGTTATGATTGAATATTTATTTAATTTAGGGTTAAGATGGGATGGAGTGATTGCAGGTATAGTGCTTGTAGTTTGCTTATCCGTATCTATCTTTAACCTTTGGAACAATAATAAAAAATTTTGAAAATCTATAAAACAAAAACTCAAAAATTTAATGGTGATAAATATGGTAGTTGGTACTTTTGTGATCGCAGTTCTTTATTGCACAAAAAAGGTTTAAAAAGAAAAAGCAAGCAACCACTACAATTTTTTACTAGAGATATCGCTCGCCACAAATATGAACAACTACCAAATGGTAGATATTACGAGTATAGCTTGACTGCTATTAGTTATTTCAAAGGCAAACCTTGCAAATACTACTATGTCTTGGATGAAAATAAATCGAAAGTCTTCGTAGGGTTTGAGTTGTTTGAAAATATTTTGCCTAATTTCATAAATACTGACGAATTATATTTTGATGTAAAAGGTGGAAAATTAAATTACCTCAAGAAGCCCAAAAAAAAAAGTGAAAAATCACACAAGCAACACATAAATAAGGCAATCGATTCAGCACCAACTGCTCATCGTGATGCGTTTGCAGAGAAGTACATTCAAATGGTTTTAGGTCATAAAAAAATGGGTCATATAAGTCACGAAGTTTATTGTCATGCGATGCTTATTCTTCGCAAATGTGCGGGTTTAAATCTCATCATACCACACAAGTTTAAAGAATTACTATATAATACATATGCTCAAGACTCAAAGGTAAGTAAATCAACTGCCGAAGCACAATTTATATCGTATGCTTTAAAAGCATCTAAAAGAACAGGAAAAGAAAGTATTTACAAATAAATGAATAAAATAAAAACAGGAATTACATTTAGTACATTTGATTTACTTCATGCAGGACATATTGCTATGTTAGCTGAAGCTAAATCTGTTTGCGATTATTTAATATGTGGACTTCATGTTGATCCACAAGTTGAGCGACCAAATAAAAATAAACCTATACAAAGTGTTGTTGAGCGTTATATTCAATTATCTTCAGTACAATATGTTAACGAAGTAATTCCATATAATCTTGAAAAAGATTTGCATGATATTTTGTTGACTTATCCTATCGATGTTAGAATTATTGGCGCGGATTATAAAAATACTGAATTTTCGGGCAAAGATATTTGCTTGACAAAAGGCATAGAAATTTATTACAATAAACGTCCGCACAACTTCTCTAGTACAGAATTAAGAAAAAGAATACAACAAGCAGAAAATGAAAAACAAATTTAAACAGATTAAAGAAATATTTTTAGGTGTTGGGGCATTTTTTGTCTTGCTATCTTTACAAACATGGTACATACTTACAGGGAATGAATAATACAAAAGAAATAATATTGGATGTTTTGTCGCAAGTCGCTTGTGGCAATACAGGGACTTGTCAAATCAACCTTCAATCAGAAAGCGCGCGCGAAATGATTGCTCAAAAAATCTCTCAAAGGCTCGATCCTTTATTTCAAGCAAAATTAGTTGAAGTTGTTGAGCAAGCAGTTTGTGGGGGTTAATATGGAGATGAACGAATACATATTAAACCTAGTTAATTGCAACAAAATGTTACATGAAGATATATTGGAAAACGATTCTTTTACCGAAAAGGATTTGAACGAAGTAAACGAAAAAATGTCTGCATTAATGGATCAATTAGCTTTTTGGGCAGAGCAAGACAATCAATTTAGATTTGGTTACGAATTAAAAAACCATATCCAATGGGTTATTGAAAATTACTCTTAATAAATAAAATAAAATATGAATAAATTAAATATTGATTTTGATACAATTAGACAACAACGCGAGCATTTGCTCTCTCATGTGTGGCATGATTCCAAATGTCCACCACAAGCTATTGATGAAGAAGTTGCTTGGGGGATTATTGACTTAATGGATAATCTATTGAACCAACAAGAGTCGCAAAACAACGAAATCTACAGTTAATTATGAAAAAATTAGAATATCCTATAACTTCTAGCAGTTTAGAGGAATGGAAAAAAGAGTGCAAATATCAGCAAGCACTTTGGAAAGCTCGCAAAACCAAAGCTACAATGATAGAAAGTTTTATTGATCATGCACCCAACGCTGTTTTTATTGATGGTTTTGAAAATGCTATTTTGGGTCTAACTGCTGATGGTAGAGTTATTTACGATTCTTCAGTTATTATAGATCTTCTTATGGAAGATAAAGGCTTAAACCTTTTGGATGCGTTGGAAGTGTTTGATAAAGACTTTATTGAAGTTTATGTAGGAAACAAAGACCCTATTTTTCAAAAAACAGAATTTTAATATTGACAAGTTTATTCGGGTAGTCTATCGTGATTACTATGAAAGACACAACTAGATCAGAATTATTAGAAAGTATTACAGAATTTAATCCCGAAGCAAAACTTGCAGATGGGTTTGATAACTCTATCCTTGGTTACGATACTAAGGGTAGAGTTATTTATTCTGTCAATAGTATCCTTGATACTCTTGTGAATCGTGATGGCATGGACTATGACGAAGCGCGAGAGTATTTTGGTTTTAATATTGAGTGCGCTCATGTTGGCGAATACACTCCAATCTATATGTATGAGGAATAACACAATGAAAAAAGAAAAAAAATTATTTGAAGTAGAATTGGCAAGCACAACTTATCGCACTTTTGAAGTTGAAGCTGATTCACCTGCCAAAGCTCAAGACATTGCTTTTTCTCAAATGGATGCTGATTGGGAGATCAGTAAAGCATGGAAAGAAAATGCGGAAGTTTCTTCCTGCGAACCTCTTGGTGGAACATCTAGCATGAGTGATGATGAATTTGGAGCATATATTAGAGGAGAATAGTTTATGAACAAATTATATTTAATTACATTAATTTTTATGTCGAGTTGTTCACAAGATAATTGTGTTGACAAAGTTTGCCCATACCATCATAATGGTTGTATTAATTGCGAAAAAGAATGAGTGGAGAAGGAAAGTCAGTAAGTTTTGAAAGAACTAAACAAACTATAAAAAGTAATCAACAATTACTTGAAGAGTTTAAAGGTTTAGTTTTTGCTAGTAAAAAAGTCACATCTCACATGAAATGGCGTGGGAGAGATCATAGTGTGGAACTCATAGAGCATGGAGACACAAGTTTGCCAAGTTGGTTGCAAGAGTCTGTTGCTAACGAAGGTGATTTTCGATTCTATATTAGTGTTTATGATTCTTGGTATCAAGATGCAAACAATTACGAGTGTGATAAAACTGAAGGTAGCTTTGTTTCTATTGCCAAAAATTTCGCGCAGAATAACAATTTAATTTATTAAAAATATTATGAAAGCTACACAACTAGAAATTAAAGAAACCTCTCATGGTGAATTATTTTTTACTATCCCCGATGATATACTTGAAAGGTTAGATTGGACAGAAGGCGATCAAATAAAATTTACCGAACAAGAATGCGGTGGATTCTTATTGACAAAAGTTAAATATGAATCTATTTCGCTTGACATTAATGACGAAGATTTATTAAAGTATATGAAGTTTGCTCATGAGCGAAATGTAACATTCAATGAACTATGTCAAAACGCAATAAAGGAAAAATTAGATGAACTCGAAAAAGAAGAAGGATAAATACTTTGTATTCTCTGTGCCAACTGCTTTCGTTTATGAAATACAAGCAGAAACAGAAGAAGAGGCACGCGAAATATTAGTCGAAGAAGGTGGACTAAGTATTTTTGGCGAGCAATGCGAAATGACAAGCGAAGATTACGCTCAAGCAGATTTAGAGCAAACTTACGAAATGTAAAAAAAATAGTTGACAAGAATAAATTATTCATATAGGGTTATAGAATGAAAGAAATAATAGGAGATGATTACCCAACTTACGAAGATTCAGTAAATGCCACTCTTGCGGAAAAGCAACAAGAGGATGCTTATACTTATTTAAAAGAAGTTGAAAATACAATTCACAAAGACAACTTGGAGAGATTGATGAAAGAAAACTTTGAGCTTCGTCATCGACTTGCTTGCATTGCTGATGATATAGAGATAATTGAAAGGCATATTGCTTCTTATAAAAAATCTCGCAAATGGTTTAAGCAACCAAGTCTTAATGCTGATGGAAGTGTTTATGCAGACCAAGCATGGCACAATGTGACCAACATACAAATTGCTTGCGACTTAACTGATGACTCACCACTTGAATGGGGTAGTGAAGTTATGGAAGATGCACGACTTGACAACTTAAATAAAGATTTATGAAAAAAGAATACGCGGTAGGAGTTAAAATAATTAATTGTTTTTATGTCGAGGCAGAAGATCGAGAAGAAGCAGAATTAATTGTGAGAGAAATGGATAATGATGAAATTTTACTTGACTCCGATTTTAGTATTGAATATTGCGACCCCACAAATGGAGAAATCGCATGGAAAATAAAAGCAGACGAAGTTAATTGGAATAATTTGCATAACAAACACGACTAATGGAAATAAGTGGGAAAAATTTAAAGTTTAAATACTTAATTGAAGAAGAAGAAATGAAAGCTCAAATAAAAGATACTCGTAAACACATTAAAGATTTAGAAGGAGAATATGAATTTCTCTTGACAAGAGAACCAAATGAGGTTAAATATATTGCTAGTATTAAAAATCACATAGATAATTTGTACGAAAAATTAGATCAATTATATAGAAAGTTAGATAATGAAATTAACTGAAGAGCAAAAAGAATTATTAAAAGAAAACGATTGGGATGTAGTGGACAACGATAGTGGCAACTGCACTTGGATTAGCATTCGTCCCGAAGATGGTAAAATTTTTGGTGAAATTTGTGAAACTTTCAACTTGACAGGAGATGGTGAAGATGTTAAGTTGTTGGTTATTGGAACAACTGAAGCAGAATAAAAATTATGAGAACAACAGAAAGACAATGTAGAGAAAATGAACCATCTATTGATGATATGCGTTATGATCTTGCTGAAGCAGAAGCAATGAATATGAACGTGGGTCAAATAATAGAGTTATTATTAAATGGCGTTCAAGGTTTGGATGAAATTCCTGCCATTGAAATTAAAGATGAATGGAATCAACTTTTTGGAGAATAAAATTATGGACTTAGAAGAAGCATTTAACATTGTATGTAATGAAGCAGAAATATCTGCTCTTGGCGAGAGTGGTAGTATTCAAGATAAGATTTTGGGTGCAATCGAGCTTATGCAATCATTCTATGATGAGTATGGTCATCAATTTTCTAACTTTTCTGTTGACAATGCAGAAGAATCTGTTAATGTAGAAGTATAAATTAATATTAAACAAGGAAAACAATCACATGAAAAATTATTTTGAAACAAGTCACGTAAATTGGAGCAACTTTAGCCCAAAAGACATTATCTTTAAAAGAAATAAGATTACTAAAGCATTATTGCCCGAAGAAAATACTATGTCTTGGTCTAGTAAGCAAAAACGCAACTACGAAGTAGCGAAAAATTCGGGGGGTCAACCTGTCCAAATGGGTCATAGCACTTATTATAAAAATGATGGTTTACTTGGTGTTTTTGTGCAACTCACAGACCTTAACACTCCTTTCCCTAATGCTAATATTGATTTTTTAGATTATCGACCCAAGACTAATAGTGTTGGTCACAAATTAACTCACATGGATATACTTATGTATATTCGATCCAACCATGCTCATTGGCAATGGAAACAAGATGCTCAAGGTAATTGGGTAAGAGATTATGATCCTAATACTGCTCCACTAGAAGAGGGTTACGAAATTGCTTATGGTGGACAAGGTGAAGATAATGCAATGTCTTTTGAATTATTCTCAGAAATTTTACAAATAGCTAATGCAGTCAAATCTTTCTTGATGGATCGCGTTGTGCCATTTAAAAACAAAGAGATCATAGTCAACGATTATGGTATGGTTGAAATGATTGAAAAGGAATCTATTCCCGAACTAGTATGAGTATAGACATAACAGAAGTATTACATTCGATTTCAGTATTTACAGGAATAGGTTTAACAATTCTTTTCTTTTGTATTTTATTATTTAGCGACAACGAATAAAAAGTGTTGACATGACTTAATTCTTACTCTATTGTAGTTCTTATGAATACGAGAGAAGCAGAAAGTTTAGTTTACAAGTATATGGCAAAGCACAACTTGCCCGATGAATGGTTGTTTCGTTGGCAGAGTAAAAAAGGTGCATTAGGTACTTGTAGTTTTAGGGATAAAGAGATTAGATTATCTAAATGGTATGTTGAATTAAATGATTTAATATCTGTTCGTGATACTATTTTACATGAGATTGCTCATGCTTTATCTTATGTTCGTTATGGTTCAAAAGGTACAGGTCATGGCAGACTATGGAAAAAAGTTTGCAGAGAAATTGGTGCAGTTCCAAAGGCTTGCAGTAAAGAAAATTTAAATAAACCTCAAAATCATTATAAGTATGTTGATACTTGTTGTTGTGGTATTACTTACAAAAAACATCGCATTAGAAATAATAGAACATATAGTTGCCCAAAATGTCGTCAGAATTTATTCGTAGAGAAAAAGAACATTGTTATTTATAGAAATGGTAAAAAAGTTCTTGACAAATTAACATTAACACACTAAAGTATAAAATATTATGACTTATATATGGAATAGAGTAGATAGAGTACCCAAAGATAAAGTGCCTCATTTTGTTGAGAAATGCTTTAAAGAGTGGGAAGAAAAATTGTTTCAAAATTTCGATAATTTAGATGATGTTGGAAAATTTAGAGTACGAAATACATATTCCGCACAATTACGTAATAAAAATATAAACCTATACGAACTTAAATAGAAATAAATTATTATGGGATTAGATCAATATGGTTATGCACGTCCACCTCGTAAGAGGAATAGTGAGGACGATATTCAAATCATGGAATGGCGTAAGCACAATCGCTTGCAAGGTTGGATGGAAAACTTGTGGCAAAATAAGGGTTGCCCTAATGCTAATGAAGATGGTGATTTTAATTGTGCTGAATTACAATTAACTAGATCAGACATAGATGCCCTTGAATATGATATCAATAATTTTGAATTCCCCGAAGCTAGTGGTTTCTTTTGGGGTAGTGATTCTTATTTTTGGAATGATGAAAATGATGAACCATTTCCCGAAAACGAATATTGGTACAAGAAGAATGACTTGATGTTCGTGGAAGAAGCAAGAAAAATGCTTGACAAGAAGTGGCGCGTTTATTATAGTTGTTGGTATTGATATGATAAAAATAGGAGTACGAGGTAGCACAGATTCAGTAAATTACATTTTAATTAAGATAGATGATCTTACTTTGATGACTACTGAAAATTTATTTCTTGCAGGACAAGATTATAGAATTAAAACAGGTAAAAATTT
>Ga0315331_10000229_pt1 | contig 36391 bp, 31 predicted proteins | sample M160m34915metaG_FD_203456 | JGI IMG/M metagenome (GOLD analysis project Ga0315331, IMG submission 203456) | Ammonia-oxidizing marine archaeal communities from Monterey Bay, California, United States - M1 60m 34915 | ecosystem: Environmental > Aquatic > Marine > Intertidal zone | place: USA...
TCCGAAAGTAGGTGCTCCTGCGGGTACTATCATAAACTCTTGAAAATCAATGTTGTTATTAGCATGCATCCCGCCATTAATAACATTCATTAACGGTACTGGCATTAGATACTCATTCCTCTCTCGTAGGCACCGGAACAGGAACTCACCCTTATCAGCCGACGCGGCATGCGCAGTGGCCATTGAGACAGCAAGCATCGCGTTTGCTCCCAACTCAGACTTATTAGGTGTCCCGTCAATATCGATCATCATTTGATCAATATTTTCTTGTTCACTTACCTCCTGCCCGATGAGTTTTTTAGCTATACGGTCTTTAATATTACCTACCGCGTTTCGGACTCCTCTTCCCAAGTATCGCTGTCGGTCGCCGTCCCGCATTTCCAGAGCTTCCCGCTCTCCAGTTGAAGCTCCAGACGGAACAATAGCAGAGCCGATGTGTCCTTCATCAGTTAGAATTTCCGCCCTGATCGTAGGGTTTCCCCTAGAATCTAGCACTTCCAATGCATTTACGTTTTTAATTTTCGCCATTATTTAAAAAGCCCTACACTAATCAGAAATTTACCTATTTACTTAATTGTAGTATCAATATTTTTCAATGTTTCTAACAACGTCCTCATATCTCTTAAAGGTAGCGAATTTGGACCATCACTAAGCGCTTTTTCTGGTTCAGGATGGGTTTCCATAAAAACTCCAGAAACTCCGGCAGCAACTGCGGACCGAGCTAAGGTGGGTACGAACTGACTTTGCCCGCCTGACACTACGCCACTACCTCCGGGCAGTTGAACCGAATGAGTAGCATCAAAGATCACCGGACATTTCGTCTCTCGCATTATGACTAAACTGCGCATGTCTGAAACCAAATAATTATAACCAAAAGACGTTCCACGCTCGCAAACCATGATCTGGTTATTGCCAGTTGCCTGAGCTTTTTCTACAACATTAATCATGTCCCACGGTGCAAGAAATTGAGCTTTTTTTATATTTACCGGCTTTTTCTGGCAAGCAACTTTCTGGATGAAATTAGTTTGCCTACACAGGAATGCTGGAGTTTGAAGAACATCCACCACAGAGCTCACTTCATCTAAAGGAGTATCTTCATGAACATCGGTTAGAATTTTTAGGCCAAAATCAGTTTTAACTCTTTCTAGAACTCTTAGCCCTTCGTCTATTCCAGGTCCCCTGTAACTACCAAGTGAAGTTCGATTCGCTTTATCAAAAGAAGCTTTAAAAATGAGTAGGATATCGAGGTCATCAGTAATATCTTTTAGTTTTTCAGCGACAGAGAGTACTAACTTCTCGCTTTCAATCACGCAAGGACCGCTGATCAGAAAGAAAGGACTGTTAAGTCCTATTGTTTGGTCAAATAACTTCACAAAAAAATATTCATAGCTCACTGCCTCGACTGGCAGCCCACCATCGCCTGTAAAAATGCTGAAAACAAAGGATGTCCCTCTTTCGGAGTAGAAGTAAATTCTGGATGAAATTGACAACCCACAAACCAAGGGTGATCCTCTACTTCAACTATTTCCACTAAATTTCCATCTTTTGATCGTCCGGTAATATGCAATCCGGCCTCCTCTAACTCCATCATGTATGTGTTATTAAATTCGTACCTGTGTCTATGTCTCTCGACAATAGAGTCTCTCCCGTAAGCTTCAGCAACAAGGCTGCCAACTGCTAGCTTACAGGGCTGCCCACCCAGTCGCATCGTACCACCCACATCGCTATCTTCAGAGCGTATCTCCAGATTACCCTCCGGAGTCATCCATTCAGTAATTAACGCGATGACAGGGTGCGGCGTATCACAGGAAAATTCGGTACTATGCGCTTCCGAATATTTTAATACATTCCGCGAGAATTCAATGACCGCCGCTTGCATCCCTAAACAAATGCCAAAAAATGGCTTTTGATTTTCTCTCGCAAACTGTGCCGCTATTATTTTTCCCTCAATTCCTCTTTCGCCAAAACCTCCCGGTATCAAAATACCATCAACATCACTCAAACACGACACCCCATCGCTCTGTATTTGTTCCGAATCTATATACTTAATATTGACTTTAGTCTCAGTATGTATCCCCGCATGTATTAGCGCTTCAGAAAGAGACTTATAGGATTCTGTCAGGTCAACGTACTTACCTACCATTGCTATTTCAACAGCACGTTTAGGATTTTCGAGAGCGTAAACCACGTCACTCCAAGGCTTCAAGTCAGCCTTGGGCAAATCTAAACCAAATTTCTCACAAACTATTTCGTCTAAACCTTCATCCCTTAGCAAATTAGGAATTTTATAAATAGATGATGCATCCCGTGCGGTAATAACGGCTCTCTGTTCAACGTTGGTGAAAAGAGCAATTTTCTTTCTCTCAACGCTGGGGATATCTCGATCAGAACGACATAGCAGAATATCAGGCTGAATACCTATCGACCTCAATTCTTTAACAGAATGTTGTGTAGGCTTTGTTTTTATTTCGCCGGCAGAGGAAATAAAAGGAACTAAAGTCAAATGAATAAACAGAGTGTTAGAATTACCCAATTCGACTCTTATTTGACGTATCGCCTCTAGGAAAGGCAATGACTCAATGTCACCCACGGTGCCGCCTATTTCTATCATCGCTATATCAGCATCACCGGCTCCATCTTTAATATTCCTAATAATCTCATCTGTAATATGCGGAATTACCTGCACTGTGGCTCCCAGGTAGTCTCCGCGCCTCTCTTTTCGAATAACACTCGCATAGATACGACCGGTTGTATAATTACTTTTTGATGAAGTACCACACTTGACGAATCTTTCGTAATGTCCGAGATCAAGATCTGTCTCCGCCCCATCATCAGTTACGAAAACTTCTCCGTGTTGAAATGGACTCATGGTTCCAGGGTCGACATTAATATAAGGATCTAACTTAACCATGGCGATACTTAATCCACGGGCTTCTAAAATAGCTCCCAGAGAGGCAGCCGCGATACCTTTTCCTAGAGAAGAAACAACGCCACCAGTAACAAATATAAAACGCGTCATTTAGAACCCACTATCAAGTTGAAGTCATCGGATAAAACGCGCCTGATGCGAAGGCCGCTTTTCCAACAGAATTATACTTATGAAGCTAACAGAACGCCTGCTTTTTCTCAATTAAAATCTAAAAAAGACCATACTCAATAGGACGAAACTAACTATCGATAAGCCTGTCAAATACCTTCTTTAGTACCTAGAAACATATTTTAAGGCTTGGTATGCGATGAACAAGAATATACACTACAATTCCAAAACAACCTCATTCACAATTTGCGGTCCGAGTAACTTGCCATAATAAAGGTCCTACCTCATGTCAGATATAGAAATAGCCCAGTCTGCTAATAAAATTCCGATTTTAGAACTGGCAAAGAAAAGACTTCATGTGACTGAGGAGCAACTCATACCTTATGGGCGATTTAAGGCTAAGCTATCCTTAACTTCTTTACAGAAAAAACCAAAAGATGAACACGGAAAATTAATTTTAGTAAGTGCGATGAGTCCGACCCCGGCGGGGGAAGGAAAAACTACAACAACCGTAGGCCTAGGAGATGCCTTAAATAGACTAGGTCATAACACCATAATTTGTCTCAGAGAGCCCTCATTGGGCCCATGCTTTGGAATTAAAGGGGGAGCAGCAGGAGGAGGATATTCGCAAGTTGTTCCAATGGAAGATATAAACCTGCACTTTACAGGAGATTTCCATGCGATCACTAGCGCCAATAATTTGCTATCAGCCTTAATTGATAACCACATAAATCATGGCAACACGTTAGACATTGATCCCCGTTCAATTACTTTCAAAAGAGTAGTCGATATGAACGATAGGGCGGTCAGAAACATAGTTTTGGGCTTGGGTGGTAAAGCTAACGGCTTTCCGCGCGAAGAAGGCTTCGATATCACTGTAGCTTCGGAAATTATGGCCATCTTTTGTCTCGCGACTTCTATTAAGGACTTAAAAAAAAGACTTAGTAAAATTATAGTAGCTTACTCTAGAAAAGAAAATCGACCTATCACCGCGTCTCACTTAAACGCGGAAGGAGCTATGGCGGCTTTGCTAAAGGATGCAATAAATCCAAACGTAGTCCAAACGCTAGAAAACAATATAGCGTTTGTCCATGGAGGCCCTTTCGCAAATATTGCGCACGGCTGCAATTCGGTAACGGCAACTGAAACCGCGCTGGGACTGGCTGACTATGTAGTAACCGAAGCAGGCTTTGGGGCAGATTTAGGAGCTGAGAAATTTATTGACATAAAATGTCGTGCAGCTGATTTAAAACCTCAATTAGTCGTACTTGTAGTTACTATACGAGCATTAAAATTCCATGGTGGCGTAAATAAAGAACACCTAGACAAAGAAAACTTAGAAGCAATCGATCGAGGATTTATAAATCTAAGCCAGCACTATGAAAATATCACTAATCAATATCAATTGCCGTGTGTGGTTTGTATCAATCACTTTAGCGAAGATACGGATGCCGAAGTGGTTTGTTTAGAGAAACTAGTCCAATCTATCGGTGGAGTTCCTATACTGTCAAAGCACTGGGAGTTAGGAGGCTTAGGAGCCGAGGAATTGGCCAAAAAGGTAAAAAATATCTTAGATGAAGGCCCCTATCAGCACTCCTATGTTTACCCTACGAAAGCGCATCTCTGGGAAAAGATTAAAGCGATTGCGACAAAGATCTATGGCGCTTCAAGCATAGAGGCGCCCATCAAAATCCGGAGAAAACTGGACGAGTTTGGAGAACAATTTCCTGATTTTCCAGTTTGTATCGCAAAGACTCAAATGTCTTTTTCCAGTAATCCTGAAGTCAGGGGAGCACCGAAAAATCATGTGCTAGAGATTAGTGACGTAAAAGTCTCCGCTGGGGCAGGTTTCATCGTGGTGATTGCTGGCAATATGATGACCATGCCAGGCCTACCTAAAGTTCCGGCAGCGGAAAAGATAGATATTGACGATGAAGGAAATATAGTAGGACTGTTTTAATTTTAGATACGCGATTATGTCAGCCAATAGGTAACTGCTTGCGAAAACAGAGGAACGCTACCCTTGTAGCGTTCCTAACACAGAAACTACAGATTATTCAGTATGTTTTCCGCCGAGCTGGCCTTAACATCCGACGCAGCAGCCTCTCTGTGTAGCTGAGTAACTACGCCATCTTCAACCACTACTGCGAAACGCTCCCCACGGGTTCCCATACCAAACCCACTTGCATCTAGTTGCAAACCTAAAGCCGTTACATAATCCGCATTGCCATCGGCAAGTAATGTGACTTTACCTTCAGCACCTTGATCTTTACTCCAAGCCCCCATAACAAAGACATCATTCACGGATAAACATGCGATATTGTCGACACCCTTAGCCTTTAACTCATCAGATTTTTCGATAAAACCTGGTAAATGTTTTGCCGAACAAGCAGGTGTGAATGCTCCCGGTACTGCAAAAATTACGGTTTTCTTTCCCGCAAATAATTCTTCACTTGTTACTTGCCCTGGCCCTTCAGCAGTCATTACACCAAAAGCACCCTCAGGCATCTTATCTCCAACTTGTATAGTCACAATTACCTCCACGTTTAACAATCAAAGCACAAGCCTAACATAATAACACAGCCTCTCCGACTTAAGCTCGCTGTATCGCAGCGCCCTACTATATTTATGAGGAGCTTCTAAGAAGCGCTGCCGCGGCACCAACCCCGCTACCCAACGTTACCTCAATACCGGAGTCACACAAAGCCATTTCAGTTCCAGCTAGAGCGCTTAGTATCATCAATTCGTTCATATCACCAAGATGACCAATCCGAAAAACCTTTCCAGCTACTTCTGTTAAGCCTCCACCCAAGGACAAGTTGTAACGATTATAAGCATTTCTCACCACGTCATTACTATCCATACCCTCAGGTACACAAATGGCGGTCACAGTATCGGAATATAAAGTCTCATCGTTAGCGCATAGCTCTAGTCCCCACGCACTTGCTGCCGCTCGAACCGAATTAGCGTAACGCGCGTGCCTCTTATAGACATTCTCCATACCCTCTTCCAACAGCATGTCTACAGACTCTCTCAGGCCTCGAAGCAATGTCATCGCTGGAGTGTAGGGGAACCATCCGCCCGCATTTGAAGCACTCATTTGAGAAAAATCAAAATAGTATCTGAACGATTGGGCAGTCTTACTTTTTTCCAGCGCTTTTTCACTAACGCATACCACACTCAGACCGGTAGGAAGCATCAGACCCTTCTGAGAGCCGCTGACGGCGAGATCAACGCCCCATTCATCCATCCTAAAATCCAGACTTCCTATTGAACTAATTCCATCAACAGCTAGAAGCGCGGGATGCTGTAAGTCATCTAGTAATCGACGTACGGCTGCCAAATCACTTGTAACACCAGTCGCTGTCTCATTGTGCGTAACTAGAACCATTTTAATCAGATGAGTCGAATCGTTAGTCAAAACCCGCCGGTACTCTTCAAGAGGTACACCCTCGCCCCAAGGCGTTTCTATCAACTCAACCGCCATCCCTAGTTTTCGACACGACTCGGCCCAAAGATGCGAAAATTGACCAAATCTACTTTGTAAAACTCTATCCCCAGGCGAGAGTGTATTTGTGATCGCGGCCTCCCATCCACCAGTTCCTGATGATGGGAAAACAAAAACCTGACCTTGTTCAGTCCTGAATATCTTTTTCAGATCTTCAAATAATGGTAACGCAAATTCAGGAAAGTCTGCGGCCCTATGATCTTCCAACGGTATGTCCATAGCACGTCGAATTCGATCTGGGATATTGGTAGGTCCTGGTATGAACAAAAAATTTTTTCCGGGCACGAGAATTCAAGCCTCCTAAAATAAAATATCTTCTATAAAAATTTGGGTTCCTAGTTATGCACAGGCGCGTGCAAATCATTAAGCGAGGCCTCATCTTCCTCTCGAGCCAATTTGGCTTGATCAGAACGCAAGTTGCTCACGTTATGCAAATAATCGGAACTAACATCGCCTGTGATATAAGTACCGGTAAAGCACGACTGTTCAAATTCTATAGGGCCTTTATCCCCATAACCAACCGCGCTCACTAGATCTTCATTATCTTGATAAATTAAAGCGTCAGCGCCAATCAAGCGTTGTACTTCACTTACGTCTCGATCGCAGGCTATTAATTCAGCGCTAGTGGGCATATCTATACCATATACATTAGGATACTTTACCGGCGGCGCTGCTGACGCGAAATAAACTTTACGAGCTCCAGCATCTCTAGCCATGTCAATTATTTGACTCGACGTTGTCCCACGCACTATAGAATCATCTACCAACAGTACGTTTTTCCCTTTAAATTCTAGCTCAATCGCATTCAGCTTTTGCTTAACAGATTTTTTACGCATCGCCTGACCAGGCATAATAAAAGTGCGAGGAATATAACGATTCTTAATGAACCCCTCTCGATATTTAGAATTAAGGACATTTGCAATTTCCATTGCGGCAGTTCGCGCTGTATCTGGCACAGGAATCACCACATCAATATCTAGATCGGCCCATTCTCGAGCTATCTTAGCCGCGATAGATTCCCCCATCCGCATACGCGCCTTATGAACCGAAATTCCGTCTATTATCGAGTCAGGCCTAGCAAAATAAACGTGCTCAAATATGCAGGGATAATGAAAAGTTTTCTCCGCACATATCTCTGATTTCAAATCTCCATCACTACTAATAAATACGGCTTCGCCTGGCGCGACATCACGTACAAAATTGAAGCCTAAGGAATCTACCGCCACACTTTCCGATGAAACAATAAACTCCGATCCCAAATCCGTTTCACGCACACCAAAACAAAGAGGACGAATACCATAGGGATCGCGAAAAGCAACAAGTCCGACATTAGCGATCATCGCTACCGCTGCATAAGCACCTTTGCATCTCTCATGTACTCTGCGTATGGCACTGAATATATCTTTCGCATCAATAGAAAGCTTACCTATACGCTGTAGCTCATGCGCAAAGACGTTTAACAAAACCTCCGAGTCAGATTCAGTATTAATATGTCTCAAGTCATCTTCAAAGAGTTCCTGCTTTATATTTTCCGCATTAGTTAAATTTCCATTATGTGCAAGGGTTATACCGTAAGGAGAGTTTACATAAAATGGTTGCGCCTCAGCATTTGAAGAGACACCAGCAGTTGGGTATCGAACATGACCAACCCCCATATCACCTCGTAAATTCATCATATGTCGGGTCTGAAAAACATCTCTTACCAATCCATTCGATTTTCGCAACAAAATACGACCGTCGTTGTTAGTGGCAATACCCGCGGCATCCTGTCCACGGTGTTGAAGCATTGTTAAGCCATCATAGATAAGCTGATTCGCTGGAGATTTTGCTACTACTCCAATAATTCCGCACACAAATTTTCTCCAAGCTTAGAAGTCGTGATCTGTTTCAAACTTTGAGGGCGACCACATCAAAATAATTTTCACCGCACTTTCTAGCGGATCCGAAAACTTGGCTTGACGCCACCAAGACTCTTCGGATAGCGCCCCGAGCGTACCTAAAAATACGAGGAAGCAGATAAAAATAAACCCTCGTGCGATTCCAAAAAAAAGACCAAAAAGTCGATCTGCAAAGCCGACACCTCCCCTAGAAATAATGTCTGATAAGAATCGCTTAATCACAGCGGACAAAATGAAAACGCCAATAAAAATCAAGAAAAAACAAATTATATTTCTCAAACTATCGATAGTTACATAAGACTCTATAAAGACTCCCAGCGCTGTAGCATACTTAAACCCGAAAAATATTCCGAAAAACCAGGTTAACAGCGATAGAGTTTCGCACACTATCCCTCGGAACAACCCAATAGTGCCCGAGAATAAAACAATGGCTAGTAAGATTATGTCTGTCCAGTTCATATTGGAACCGAAATTCATTTAAGTTGCGATTGTAACAGAGTCATCTATTCTATAACAGCAGTCATAGGCACATGCTTAATCAGTATGCTCCGCAGCTGGTTACTTTTGCGCAGTTTCGATCGTATTTCTTCAGCCTGACGCAAATCCATATGTGGGCCAACTAGTACCTTAAAAGCCCTGATCCCATTATTCTTAGCAGTGCGCACATATGCTGCGAAACCTTGCTCCCTCAGAAACTTGACTTGACTATCGGCGTTAGCACGCCTCTCAAAGCTACCTACCTGTAAGTCCCAAGAGTCTACTTCATAAAGTTGAGGCTCAGTCCGACGAGCAGTATTATCTAACTTTTCGATCAAAGAGGCGATCTCATCTTTCGGGATCGGAGCAATAACTTCGCTACTTAAGTCGGGTGATCTGGGGTCTATCTGAAGTTGGAGCTCATAATCACTTACATCAGGCGATAAAAACATGGGCAACAAAATAAGAGCTGTCGAAACTAGGATTAAGAAGCCAACCAGTCTTTTTTTCAAAATCTCACTCATCAAGCTGTCTTCTCCTGAATGAATTTCATCGCCTCACCGACTGTGATAAACGATCCGGTAATTATTAGCCTATCCACCAAGTACTTGTTCTCGAAAATTTCACTCAATATCTGATCACATGAAGAATGACAACTGGTCTTAAGCTTTTTGTCAAGATTCTTCGCTGTTTCCATTGCCTCCTCTGCAGATAAAGCACCTGCGTTATCTAGTTCAACTAAATACAAGTGATCAACCACCGGAGTTAAATGCGTCAAAAAGCCTGCAACATCTTTTGTAGACAACATCCCGAAAATACACGCTGTTTTCTGGACTTTTCTCATGCCCATTATTTCTCTAGATAAAATTTCTGCTGCTGGCTCATTGTGCGCCACATCAATAAAAATCTCGAAACCCAAATCGTTAGATATTGACTGCATCCTGCCTGGAATAGTGAGGCTATGACAGACCTTTCGCACTGAGGATTCAAGGAGTTGTTCGTCTATATTTAAAAGTTCAAGTACTTTCAGCACCCCTGATATATTGCGAAGCTGATGAGCTCCGAACGTTACTGGATACGGAAGCTTAGTAAGACTTTTGGCGTTACTAAACCACTCCCAATAGCTATCTTCAATCTCCATAAAATAGTCGACACCCAATATCGAGAGTTCCGCTTCTATTAGTTCAGCATGGGAATAAATAGCACGCGGCACTTCCTTATCAGAGCATACGACTGGTTTCCCCGGTCGCATAATACCGGCTTTTTCTAGGGCAATTTCCTCCCGAGTTTCTCCGAGCCATTCGACATGATCGAGCCCAATCGAAGTGATTAATGCTACATCAGACTCAACAATATTAACCGCATCAAGCCTCCCGCCTAAGCCAACCTCTAAAATAACGAAGTCTAGGTTGTAAGCATCAAAAATATTTAGCGAGGCTATGGTTATAAATTCGAAATACGTCAAGGCAGCAGAGCCAGAGATTTTACTAAGCGTGTGGAACGCATTGCATATCTCTGTAGAAGAAACATTATGCCCATTAACTCTTATACGTTCGTTAAAATCAGTGATATGTGGAGAAGTATATGTGCCCACCTTGTAACCCAATTCTAATATAAAGGCTTCAAGATAATGACAACACGAGCCCTTTCCGTTCGTGCCGGCGACGGTAATAACTTTGGGCGACAAGTTAACTAACCCGAGCTTGGTTCCGATATCCAAGCAGTTACCTAAGCCGAGTTTTATCTCATCGCCCTCTACATTTTCTAACCAGTCCAACCACATAGCCATACTAGCTTCCGCTTTTGGCGGAGCATCCGCTCTAATAGCTTTACGAACTAGCTCTGGCATCATCATAGATTGGAGAAGTTCGTCACTGAAGCGTGTTTTCCCTGCGGCGCGTTTGCGTAAATGTGGAAAGAATAGACACTATTGTGCTTTTTAATTCACGACGATCGACAATCATATCAATGGCGCCGTGATCTAATAAAAATTCGCTGCGCTGAAAGCCATCCGGAAGTACTTGCCGCACGGTCTGCTCTATAACCCGAGGTCCAGCAAACCCAATCAACGCATTCGGTTCTGCAATAGTTACATCACCAAGCATAGCTAAACTAGCAGAAACACCTCCAGTAGTTGGATCCGTTAAAACTACTATGTAAGGTAGGCTATTTTCTCTCATTTCAGCTATCGCTGCGCTGGTTTTGGCCATTTGCATAAGTGATATCAGTGCTTCTTGCATGCGCGCACCACCGCTTGTACAAAAACACACCAAAGGTATCTTGGCTTGTAAACAGCGCCTAACTGCTCTCACAAATCTTTCACCCACGACAGAACCCATGGAACCTCCCATAAATGAAAAATCGAAAGCTGCAGCAACAATAGGCATGTTATCAATCGTACCTTCCATGGCTATGAGTGCATCACTTTCACCCGTATTTTTCTGTGCCAAAGTTATACGGTCTCGGTACTTTTTATTATCTTTAAATTTAAGGAAATCGAATGGACGTAACTTACTCCCAATTTCTCGTCCACTATTTAGATCCAAGAATGTCATTAGTCTCCGACGCCCAAACAGCCGCATATGCGCATTGCATTTAATACAAACCTGAAGGTTTCTCTCAACTTCAGCTCGATAAAGTACTGCCCCGCACTCAGGACAACTTGTCCACAATCCTTCAGGAACCGAGCTCTGTCCATTACCTTCGGTACGGATCCTTTTTGGCAGTAATTTTTTAAACCAGCTCAATTACATATTCCTTCAAAAGTTCTGCCTTTACTTGATTTAGATCGATTGATTAATACTAGTTCTGAGTTCCCGCAAAAAATGGGTGACATTTTCGGCTATCTCAGACACAGTCTCGCCTTTTTCAATAATTTCTACGATAGCACTACCGACAACCACACCATCTGATATCGCGGCCGCATCCACAGCTGCTTGTGAATTACGAATTCCAAACCCCAGTCCTACCGGGATACCCGCAATACTTTTCGTCCTATCAATATTATCCTTAATTTCATTTCCGTCGAATTGTTTATCCCCAGTCACTCCTTTTACAGCGACGAAATAAACAAACCCAGAAGCATATTCGCAAATTTTCCTAATCCTCTCCTCCGGAGAGTTGGGTGCGACCAAGAATATCTGGGCGATACCCACCGGTTCAAACGCACTCTTGAAAGGAGCGGCCTCTTCTGGGGGTAAGTCAACCACCAAAACTCCATCGGCACCGACTTCATTGCATCGATCCGCTAGAGTACCAAGACCCATACGTTGAAACGGATTGCAGTACCCCATAAGGACCACTGGCGTGTCTAAATCTTTTTGTCGGAATACGCCTACACAATCTAATACATCACTTAAACTCGTACCAAGACTCAACGCTCTTTCGCTCGCTCTTTGGATAACTTCCCCATCAGCCATAGGGTCGGAGAATGGCACCCCAAGCTCAATAATATCAGCCCCGCCTGCAACTAAAGCATGCATGATATCAGGGGTCGCCTCCAAAGTAGGATCCCCCGCGGTGACAAAAGCGATCAGTCCCTTCATCCTATCTGAGTTTAATTTTTCAAAACAAGCATTAATTCGATTCATAGTATTACCCTATAAAACAATACCAACCCTAAATTACAATGTAATCGAGTTAAGCGTCGCTATAGTTTGTATATCCTTATCTCCTCGTCCTGATAGATTCACCACGATGGTCTTTCCTTGTCCCATAACAGTGGCTAATTTTTCAGCATAAGCCAGCGCGTGACTAGTCTCGAGAGCAGGAATAATTCCTTCTAATGTAGTCAGCCTATCAAACGCTTCTAAAGCCTCACCATCGTTTACAGTCTCATATTGCGCCCTACCAATATCCTTTAACCATGAATGCTCTGGCCCCACTCCGGGGTAGTCGAGTCCAGCACTTATAGAGTGAGTCGATTCAATTTGACCGCACTCGTCTTGCATTAGATAGGTTCGATTCCCGTGTAGAACCCCAGGGACACCTGCACTTAAAGGAGCGGAATGTCTCCCACTAGCCAAGCCCTCTCCACCGGCTTCTACTCCGACCATCGCAACATCCGAATCATTTATAAATGGATGAAATAGACCAATTGCGTTTGATCCCCCACCAACACATGCGACTAAAGCATCTGGCAGAGAACCTATCTGTTCAAGACATTGACAACGAGTTTCTCGGCCGATAATCGATTGGAAATCTCGCACAATAACCGGATAAGGATGCGGTCCAGCAACCGTACCTATAATATAAAACGTAGTGTCTACATTTGTAACCCAATCACGAAGAGCTTCATTTAGAGCATCTTTAAGTGTCCGAGAACCCGACGTGACTGGGACTACTTGCGCACCCAGCAACTTCATTCGAAAAACGTTAGTTGACTGCCTTTTTATATCGTCCTCTCCCATATACACACAACACTCTAAGCCGAGTCTAGCTGCGATTGTCGCGGTTGCGACGCCGTGTTGGCCCGCACCAGTTTCCGCAATAACCCTAGGCTTCCCCATTCTTTTGGCCAACAAAGCCTGTCCGACGGTATTGTTTACCTTGTGAGCACCGGTATGATTTAAGTCTTCGCGCTTGAGGAAAATTTTCGCACCACCTATTTCTTCAGACCATCTTTTGGCAAAATAAAGTGGACTGGGACGACCTACATAATACTTGAGATCATCATCTAATTCCGCCAAGAATTCTTCGTCAGACATATATTTTTTATACGCATTTTCTAAATCTAGCAAAGGCTGCATTAACGTTTCAGCAACAAAGCGACCGCCATAATCACCAAAATATCCGTTCTCATTGGGCAAAGGAACGTCAGGTTTCTCATCAGTACCAACAATATTCACTTCATTATTTTTCAATCGACCGCACCCGCTTTATGAATTCTTCCATTTTAGCGTGATCCTTCACGCCTTTCTTCAACTCTACCCCGCCACTGACATCAACTGCATAAGGCGATGTCACATTTATCGCACCGATCACATTTTCCAGATCCAAGCCTCCGGCTAAAATAATCGGCTTATCAATATTCTTAGGCACTAATGACCAATCGAACGTCTTACCAGTTCCACCATAAGACCCCCGTACCATAGTATCCAAAAGTAATGAATTAGCTCCATTGTAACGCTTTGCCTCAGCAGCTAAATCAGTTTCTTCACCTACTCTAATAGCTTTTATCCATGGTTTTGAAGACAATCCACATTCGTACTCGGATTCATCACCATGAAATTGTACCAAGTCTACCCCAGTGTCGCTTACCGTTTTTTTTAGTATTTCATGTTCAGCATTAACGAATAAACCAACACACGTTACGAATGGCGGTAGCTTATGGATTATAGCCGCGGCATCGGAGGGATGAATATATCGCGGACTAGATGGGTAGAAAACAAATCCTAGGGCATCAGCACCGAAGTATACTGCCGCCTGAGCATCCTGTATTGAGGTTATACCGCAAATTTTTGTGCGCACATATGGCAAAATATTCTTCCTAATAACCGCCTTTCAGAATTATCACATTTAAAGGCACCAACATATAGTCGCAAATTACTTAACTGCACTTAACCCAGCTCAGACAAGTTCTCTATAAGACGGAGCTGGTATCTCAAACTCTTCCGGATAATGAACATCCGAAAGATACAAGCCATCAGGAAGCGCCGTGACTCCACCTTGTGACCTATCTTTATAAGATAAAACTTCACCGGCCCAACTGGGATCTCTACGACCACTACCTATTTCCATCAAAACACCGGCTAAATTTCTCACCATATGTTGCAAAAATGCATTTGCAGTCACCTTGAACAACAAAATCTCAGATTGTTTTTTAACTTCACAACAGGATACTCGTCTAACCGCATTTTTAGCTTGACAACCTTTTGCTTGAAACGTGGAAAAATCATGCCTTCCCAACCAATGACTACAGGCTTCATTCATTGATTTAATATTCAATGGACGATAGTCCCATGTCGCTTTTTTATTCCATACGGCTGAACGGATCGGTCGATTGTAGATAAGATAATTGTAAGTACGTTCGATCGCGCTAAATCGAGCATGAAAGCTCTCCGGTACTATTTTAGCCCAAATCACCGAAATTGAATCGGGCAAGTTGGCGTTGCACCCATGCGTCCAGGAGCGCGGGGCTCTATCGATTTCAGTATCAAAATGGATTACCTGAAATAACGCATGGACACCAGAGTCAGTCCGGCCTGCACAGGTTGTAATAATTGGTTCATTAGCCACTATCCCGAGCGCAGTCTCTATCGCGCTTTGAACAGTTTTCTGCCCCCGCTGAGACTGCCATCCTTTGAAAGTAGAGCCATCGTACTCTATTCCTAGCGCGATTCTCACAGCAGACAACTCATATTGGTGTAATAACAGGAAATGAAGTTTGAGCCATTAATTGACTAGAGAATCTAACATTGCCGCGGCCTCATTTCGATGGTCGCTGGAGGCGGAGATCATCACGCTCTCTAGAATTCTACGCGCACCATCAGAATCTCCCACATCCATTAACGCCCTAGCTAAATCTAACTTAGACTCAAAGTCTAGGAGCGTATCTAACTCCCCTATTCCTGCCTCGCTCCTACTTAAATAATCAGGCCTCTGCCTAGCTTCAATAGCGTGTGTACGTTTTGATTGGGGGCGGAATATCACCCACAAAAAAAGCACACTACTGACTAATGTCCATAAATTGATATCGAAATTTGCCAGGCCTTTGTACCAGAGGAGGTCGGAAAGTCTTTCACTCGTAACCCTTTCCCCATTGGCACTTGGGGTTCTTGAAGAAAGCTCTTTCTCATCTAAATCATAACCTACTCGAGCTCTCAATAACGCGATTTCTCTATTTTTAATTATGAGTTTATTGTAGAGATCAGCATAAATATCGGATTGGGCAAAGGTCCGCAAACTATCGTCAGAGATAGTCCCTAGCTGGGGACCCACGCCTGATGTTTCGCCCATCGCTGCGATAGCAAATGAAGTATTAACACAAAATAGGCAAATCGCACTAATTATAATTGCTTGGAGGCTTTTAATGACTCGTCCCAACTGGCTTTGGATGCAAACCACCTTCTACTAACTTTTCTGCAATTTGTACACTATTTAAAGCAGCACCTTTTCTTACGTTATCGGAAACAATCCACATATCTAATCCTCTCGGACAAGAAATATCCTCGCGGATCCTTCCTACGAGACAGTCATCATTATTTGCCGCATCAGTCACGGCGGTAGGGTATCCTCCATCTATCATGTCATCGATCACTCTCACACCAGCCGCATTTTTAAGTAATTCACGCGCCTCATCAGCCGTGATTTTTTCCCTAGTCTCAATATGTACTGCCTCTGAATGCCCATAAAAAACAGGAACCCTTACTGCTGTCGGATTAACTAACAAGGCGCTATCATTCATGATTTTCTGAGTTTCCCACACCATTTTCATTTCTTCTTTTGTGTAACCATTTTCCTGAAAAACGTCTATCTGCGGTAAACAATTAAACGCTATTTGTTTTGGGTAAACCTGCGATGAGACCTCTTTAGAGTTAAGAATATTAGCTGTTTGAACCGCCAATTCCTCGATACCGTCTTTACCAGTTCCAGAAACCGCCTGATAAGTACAGACATTAATTCTGTCTATTCCAACTGCATCGTATATTGGCTTCAGTGCTACTACCATCTGTATAGTAGAACAATTTGGATTAGCTATTATATTTCGCTTACTGTATCCAGAGATAGCATCAAGATTTACCTCTGGAACTATCAAGGGTATATCGTCGTCATATCGAAATTCCGAGGTATTATCGATGACTATACATCCTTTTGCCGCTGCCTTAGGGGCAAAGATCTTTGAGATAGCGCTCCCAGGTGAAAACAAGCAAATATCAACTGGACTAAAATCGAACGTATCCAGATCTTGAACTACGAGCATTTTTTTTCCAAATGACACTCTAGTTCCTGCTGAACGATTGCTCGCTACAGCATGAATGTCGCCAATCGGGAAATTTCTTTCATCGAGTAGCTCTAAAATCGTCTCACCAACAGCACCAGTCGCACCTACAACCGCTATATCATACTCTGGTCTCATCTTAGTTCCCGTCTAGATTTTATCAAATTATTTCAGCGCATCAATGATAGCAGTTGTCATTTCATCTGTACCAACTGTTGATTCATCAGCCAGGCTAATATCTGCGGTCCTCAAACCAGCGTCCAAAACAGTGCTTATTGCCTGCTCAATTTTTTTTGCTAAATCTGGCTCTTTCAATGAATACTTTAACATCATGCTAAGGGATAAAATTGTTGCAATAGGGTTAGCTAGATTCTGCCCGGCAATATCGGGTGCCGAACCATGAACGGGCTCAAACAGTCCCTTGGCGGCATCGTCTAGAGATGCGGATGGTAACATACCGATAGAGCCGGTTAGCATAGCCGCCAAATCAGACAGAATATCGCCGAACATGTTCGAGGTGACCAGTACATCAAATTGTTTAGGGTCGCGAACTAACTGCATCGCCGCATTGTCTACATACATATGCTCTAAAGAAATCGCGGGATAGTCCTTTGATACCTCCGTGACAATATCTCGCCAAAGTTCGGTGACTTCTAATACATTAGCTTTATCTACTGAACAAAGACGTCCACTGCGCTTTGAAGCTATCTCAAAAGCTGATCGCACAATACGCTCTATTTCTGTCTCAGTATAAGTTAACGTATTATACCCGTATCGCTCGCCATCCTCGCGAATTTCAACCCCCCTAGGCTGACCAAAATATATTCCACTCGTGAGCTCTCTAATGATCATTAAATCAAGTCCAGAAACAATCGTAGATTTTAAAGAAGACGAATTAACTAAGGCAGGGAATAATACAGCAGGACGAAGATTGCAGTACAAATCTAACTCCGCACGTAACCTCAGAAGCCCGCGTTCCGGTCTAATGGCTCTTTCGACTTTATCCCAACGGGGCCCTCCAACCGCGCCTAGTAGTATTGCATCCGCCTCTTTTGCAAGCTCCAACGTCTTTAGCGGTAGAGAATCTCCGTCTGCGTCAATTGCGCATCCGCCTAAGAGAGAGTGTTCTAAATCGTAGCTGTACCCGTACTTGTGTCCCAGTGCGTGGATAACACTTTCAGTAGCGCCAACTATCTCAGGTCCGATACCGTCACCGGATAACAACAAAATTTTATCAGTCATAATTATTCACGATTTTTAAACACCTTATTTTACAGTAAAGTACGAGAATGTGGCACTGTAAAAAATTATCGCAAAGTTAGAGTTATGATCGTAGAACAAATGACTGTAAAATAGTTTTACAATGAATTCAGGCCTAAAAAAATTACATCCTTATCCTTTCGAAAAAATGGCGGAAATGAGGAAAGAGCTAACACCTCCTAGCGACAAGAAATTGATCAATTTGTCCATAGGGGAACCAAAACTTCAAGCGCCCAAAATTGTTCTAGAAAGCCTCGCCAAACAATTAACAACTACTAACAAATATCCTACTACGAGGGGAATGATTGAGCTTAGAAACACTATTAGTGAGTGGGCTACCCGTCGATTCAACTTAGACACCGGCCAACTTAACCCTGCCACACAGATACTCCCGGTTAATGGGACGCGGGAAGCGCTATTTTCAATCGCCAATACAATATTAGATAAAACAAGCGCCAAAAATATTGTAGGTTTACCTAATCCATTTTACCAAATATATGAAGGCGCAGCTCTGCTAGCTGGTGGAGTTCCGTATTACTTCGATTGTCCTGAAAGCAAATCTTTTCTGCCTCAAATTGAGGACGTCCCAACTACCGTATGGGAGAAAATGGCTTTTGTGTATGTTTGTTCGCCTGGAAATCCGTCCGGAAGTGTGATGAGGGCAAATGATTACGAAAAGCTACTGGAACTAGCCGAAAAATTTAACTTTTATATTATCGCTGATGAATGTTATAGCGAGCTGTATGACTTTACTAAAGAGCCTCCATTAGGGTTACTCGACTGGTGCAACAGATACGGTAATAACACTTTTAAACGTTGTCTAGTGATGCATAGTCTGTCGAAACGTTCGAGTTGTCCAGGGCTACGATCTGGATTTGTGGCGGGCGACCCGCACTTGATGACTGACTACTATCAATATCGAACCTATCACGGCGGAGCGATGCCTATCCACATTCAATACGCAAGTATTGCGGCATGGTCGGACGAAGAACATGTCATTATCGCCAGAGAATTTTATAGAAATAATTTTAAGCGCGTTTACCAAGTACTTAATCAGCATATCGAAATAACTATTCCAGAGGCGGGCTTCTACCTATGGATTAAGCTCCCAATCGACGATATTTCTATGTGTAAGTGTTTGTTCGCAGAAAAAGGAGTGCTTCTACTTCCGGGACAATATCTGGGTCGCACGTTGGATGGTCGTAACCCTGGAGAAAATATGGTTAGGATGGCTCTCGTAGAGTCTGAGGAACGCTGCCAATACGCAGCTGAAAGCATGCTAAGTATTATCTAATTCCAAATAGGAGAAAATTTATGACAGCCCTTCCTGTAGTCATTGAAAAAGCATATGAAGAAATTGGTCAACTTACTACCAACACCGCCAGTAGCGAGCTCTTAGATGCGGTCGCTGAATCACTCAATCAACTAGATTCTGGTGAAATTCGAGTAGCTCAGCCTTCTGAAGATGGTTGGAAAGTGAACGAATGGGTAAAAAAAGCGGTACTTCTATCGTTTAAACTTGCAGATAACACAATGATGCAGGGCGGCTTCACAAACTATTTCGATAAAGTTAAATCAAAATTTGAAAATAAAACGCATACTCAGTTTGAAGAAATTGGTGCTAGAGTCGTCCCTCCCGCTGTTGTGCGGCACGGATGTTTTATAGGAAAAAGCGCAGTCTTAATGCCTAGCTATGTAAATATCGGAGCGTACGTTGATTCTGGAACAATGGTGGATACTTGGGCAACGGTGGGCTCTTGCGCACAAATTGGTAAAAATGTGCACTTATCTGGAGGAGTTGGAATTGGGGGAGTACTAGAACCATTACAGGCATCACCAACTATTATTGAAGACGGTTGCTTTATCGGCGCACGCTCAGAGATAGTGGAAGGTGTTATTGTTGGCGCCGGGGCAGTAATTTCTATGGGCGTTTATATAGGTCAAAGTACCAAAATATTTGATCGAGAAACTCAGGAAATCTCTTATGGAAAAATTCCCGCCGGTGCAGTAGTAGTCCCTGGAAACCTTCCGTCAGAGGACGGAACATATAGCTTATACTGCGCCGTCATCGTTAAAAAAGTCGATCAAAAAACACGAGCCAAAACAGGCATCAATGAATTGCTTCGGGATGTCTAACCCTTGGTCGCTTCAACTAGGCTAGCTAAATCATCGGCTAGTGACGTAATATCTTGCTTGTCCGGTCCTTCAACCATGATACGTACCACCGGCTCAGTACCAGATGCTCGCAATAAAACTCGACCTGATTTTCCTAGGGTACCTGAAATTCTGTTTAATTCGCTGTGAATTTTTGGAAATTTAGCCAGAGAAAATTCACTACTAACTGGGACGTTTAGTAATACTTGAGGAATCTTTTTAACTGGCTTTCTTAGCTCGGAAAGACTTAACCCCGAGTCAACCATAGCCTGCAAGACTTGTAGCGAGGAGACTAAGCCGTCTCCTGTCGTCGTTAGGTCGTGACAAATAATGTGACCGGACGGTTCTCCTCCTAAACTCCAACCTCCTTCTCTTAACTTTTCTAAGACGCACCGATCTCCGACCCCGCTTCTTTCGAAGCCTAAACCTATGCCCAGAATAGCCTCCTCTAATCCCAAATTACTCATAGTTGTCCCAACGACGGAGCCCCGCAATCTGCCAAGTTTTTGTCTGAAATGGGCAATTACGAATATTATATCGTCACCGTCAACAACCGCACCACTCTCATCAACCATGATAACGCGATCACCGTCACCATCGAGAGCTATGCCTATATCTGCACCCTCCATGAGAACTGTGCGTCTTAATGCATCGGGATTTGTGGAGCCGAACCCGTCGTTAATATTAAATCCATTCGGTTCATTACCGATGGAGACAACATTACATCCTAGATCGGATAGCAAATTAGGACCAACCAAGTAGCCGGCACCATGGGCACAATCGACAACAACTTTTAAATCTCTAAAACTATATTTAGCAATAACTGTTTGTTTACAAAATTTAATGTAATCATCACTAGCTGAAACAACTCGGCTAGCTTTCCCCAGTAAGTGCGGCTCGACAACTTTCTGGATTTCCCCCAATTCAGTTTCTATTTCTAACTCAACTTCATCCGACAGTTTTGTCCCGTCATAAGAAAAAAACTTTATTCCGTTATCTTGAAACATATTATGCGACGCGCTGATAACTATACCCGCCCGAGCATTAAGTTTCCGCGTAAGATAAGCTATAGCTGGAGTTGGAAGTGGTCCAAGTAAGTGCACGTTTACCCCGGCAGAAGACAGTCCGGCTTCCAGAGCAGATTCAAACATATAGCCAGACACTCGCGTATCCTTGCCAACTAAAATTTTATTTTCGCCGCTACCACGAGTACCGAGCACCCTGCCAACTGCCCAACCTAATTTTAAAATAAAGTCCGGTGTGATGGGGTGGTTACCTACCCGGCCCCGAATTCCGTCAGTACCAAAGTATTTCTTCAAGGCCATATAGGATTGTCGGAGATCTTTTAAATAATCAGATTAATGCGAGTTGGCCGGACCACCAATACCGTCTTTTCGGTCCGTTGTGTGATCCTGCTCAGGAACATCACTATTTTCGTCTGCGGGACTGTTGTCATCGTCATTTTCGCTAGTATCCCAGCTTGCCGGGGGTCTAGGTGGCTTCCCATCCATGATATCGTCAATTTGATCAGTATCTAGCGTCTCAAACTCGATTAATGCATCCGCCATAGCATGTAATTTCTCTATATTCTCCTCTAGTATTGCTTTGGCACGTGAGTAATTAGTGCTTACTATGATTCGGACTTCCTCATCAATAACATGAGCCGTCTCATCTGATACGGTCTTGTGCTGAGTAACGGATCGTCCAAGAAAAACCTCTCCATCATCATCACTAAAAGTCATCGGACCAAGTTTTTCAGAAAGCCCCCAACGAGTTACCATATTTCGTGCTATGTCAGTAACTCTTTCGATATCATTCGATGCGCCGGTCGTGACCGCGTCTAAGCCAAAGATTAGCTCTTCAGCAATCCGTCCCCCAAAAAGACTGCAGATTTGACTCTCGAGCCTAGCCTTACTGTAGCTCAATCGATCCTGCTCGGGAAGAAACATAGTAACTCCCAACGCACGACCTCTCGGTATAACTGTTACCTTGTAAACAGGATCATGTAATGGAACCAGTCGTCCCACAATCGCGTGGCCAGCTTCATGGTATGCCGTAAGCTTCTTTTCATCTTCACTCATCACCATGGAACGTCTTTCGGCGCCCATCATGATCTTATCTTTTGCTTTCTCGAACTCCTCCATTTCTACCAGTCTTTTCTCGGTCCTCGCCGCAAAAAGTGCCGCCTCATTAACTAAATTAGCTAGATCAGCGCCAGAAAAACCCGGGGTTCCTCTGGCCAAAATATCTGCCTCGACGTTATTTGAGATAGGAACTTTACGCATATGGACTTTTAAAATTTGCTCCCTACCTCTAATGTCCGGAAGCGGCACGACAACCTGCCTATCAAATCGGCCGGGACGCAATAATGCCGGATCAAGAACGTCAGGTCTGTTCGTAGCAGCAATAACTATCACTCCATCATTACCTTCAAAACCATCCATTTCAACTAAAAGTTGATTTAGAGTCTGTTCCCTTTCATCGTGTCCTCCACCCAGACCTGCGCCACGATGCCTTCCAACTGCATCAATTTCATCTATAAAAATAATACACGGCGCTCGTTTCTTCGCTTGCTCGAACATGTCTCGCACTCTGGATGCCCCCACACCTACAAACATTTCTACAAAGTCTGAGCCAGAAATTGTAAAAAACGGTACTTGCGCTTCACCAGCGATCGCTTTAGCTAGCATCGTTTTCCCTGTTCCAGGAGAACCTACCATAAGAACACCACGAGGTATTTTCCCACCCAACTTTTGAAACTTAGAGGGATCTTTAAGAAAGTCCACTAATTCTTTGACTTCTTCTTTAGCTTCTTCTACACCGGCGACGTCTGAAAACGTTATTTTTATATCATCTTCACCAAGAAGCTTTGCTTTACTCTTACCGAAAGACATTGCGCCCCGCCCTCCGGCTCCGCCCTGCATCTGACGCATGAGATATATCCATACACCAATAAGTAATATAAACGGGAACCAAGAAATAAAAATCTGAGTAAGCAAGCTTTGCCTTTCTGGCTTTTTAGCCTCTATTCGGACATTGTTTTCGAGCAACATCCCGATCATGGGCGCATTATCAGTTTCAGGGCTATAGGTAGAGGACCAGGAGCCGTCGTGCAATTGATATTCCACCTTTGATCCGTCTATCACAACCTTTGCAATTCGCCCGCTTTTAGCTTCAGATACGAAATCTGAGTAATCCAGACTACGAGACGCGTTATTCTGTGGTGAAAAGTTCTGAAACACCATCATCAGAACAAGAGCTATAACAGCCCAAAGTAAAAAATTCCTAGCCATAACTTCCTTTAAATTAAACCTGTGTATTTACTACATAAGGCTTTTTTTATAATATTCAACAAAACTATATACCAAATCCTCGCGCGACGACATAAAACTCTCGCGATTCTAAGCGCGATGCTGCTGGCTTAGTCCGAATAACTTCATAAAACATCGTTTTCACTTTTTTTATGAATTGTATAGTATCAGGGTACTCAAACAATTTAAGGACTAGCGTGCCGCCTTTCTTCAGATAATCCCCAGAGAAATCTACCGCGGTTTCAGCCAGATGGATAGATGCTGCCTCATCTCTCAAGGCAATTCCAGATATGTTTGGCGCCATGTCGGACAAAACCACGTCCACTCTTGCACTACCTAGCTTTTCGAATAACTGTTCTTTAACAGAATGCGAATTACAGTCTCCTTTAATAAATTGCACCGAGTTCAATGGTTCGCACTCTAGCAGATCCAACGCAATTAAACGCCCCTGCCTCCCTATAACTTCTGCTACTACCTGACTCCAACCACCGGGAGCGGCACCTAACTCAATCACTTTATGTCCGCCGCGTATTATTTTATATTTTGAATTCAAGTCTTTGAGCTTATATGCGGATCTTGCGCGATAGTTATCCTGTCTACTTTTCCTGACAAAAACGTCCTTAGCTTGTCGATCTAACCAACGACCACTTGACCCACGATTCGCCACTTTTAAACGTAACTAACAGACAAAATTTCGTACTCAATTTCACCGCCAGGGGCATCACAGCTAGCGACATCATCTTCTGACTTACCGATTAAAGCCCGCGCGATAGGCGAGTTTATAGATATCAATCCAGACTTGATATCTGCCTCATCTTCACCAACAATACGATAGACAAATGTCTCTTCACTGTTAACATTATATATTTTTACAGTCGCTCCAAACACCACCTTACCTGCGGCGTCGACGTTCGTTACATCAATCACAGTAGCATTCGATAGCTTAGCCTCAATATCTCGTATACGACCCTCATTGAAGCTCTGCTGCTCACGCGCAGCATGATATTCCGCGTTTTCTTTTAAATCTCCGTGTGCGCGGGCCTCAGCAATAGCTTGAACTATTTGGGGGCGCAGCTTGGTTTTTCTTTCCTGAAGCTCTTCTTTGAGTTTATCTGAGCCTTGTATTGTCATGGGCGTCTTAGTCATTGTAAAAGTCCCTCATGTAATTCTTGCAATCGTCTAACCGCGATTGAAGCTCCTTCAGACATAGCTAAAACAATAGCGTTTGCGCCTGCCACTGTCGTCGTATAGGCAACTCGATGCATCAAAGCACTTGCTCTTATTGAAGATGAATCAAAAATAGACTGTTTGTCTTGAGTCGTATTAATTATTAAATCGATACCACTATTTTTTATCATGTCAACAACATGTGGCCGACCCTCGGTGACCTTGTTCACAGCACTACAATCAATGCCCCTCGCCTGCAGATAACCTGCGGTACCACCAGTGGCTAACACATCAAAACCGGAATCCTGCAGACTTTTGACGATATCTATTATGTATGGCTTGTCTTCATCCTTTACACTAACGAAAACGTTGCCATTAGACGGTAAAACCATCGACGCGGCCTCTTGTGCTTTACCAAAAGCCTCACCAAAACTTTCTCCTATTCCCATTACTTCACCAGTCGATTTCATCTCGGGACCAAGGAGGGGATCCACTCCTCGAAATTTAATAAAAGGAAAAACGGCCTCTTTCACAGAGTAATATCGGGGAATTTTGTAATTATAATCTATGCCTTGCTCTACCAATGACTCACCGACCATACAGCGCGCAGCAATGTAAGGTAGAGACAAGCCAACTGCCTTCGATACAAACGGAGCTGTTCTAGAAGCCCTCGGGTTAACTTCCAACACATAGATATCATCTCCCTGAATTGCAAATTGGACATTCATGAGTCCTTTCACATTCAAACCCAGAGCCATTTTTTTTACCTGCTCGATTAAGCTGTCCTGGACGGATTCAGTCAAGGTATAAGGGGGTAGCGCGCACGCAGAGTCTCCGGAATGCACACCTGCCTGCTCTATGTGTTCCATAATACCTCCGACGAAAACGTGTTCTCCATCACATATCGCATCTACGTCAACTTCAATCGCTCTATCTAGAAAATGATCTAACAGAACTGGAGCCTCATTCGAGACTGATACCGCGACCTCCATATACTTCATTAAATCAATTTCGCCATATACAACTTCCATCGCTCGCCCACCAAGTACGTAAGACGGTCTAACAACCAACGGGTATCCGATTTCTGACGCCAGCCTAGCGGCATCTTTCGATTCTTTAACAATACGATTTGGCGGCTGTTTAAGTCCGATTTGAGAAATGAATTCTTTGAAACGCTCCCTGTCCTCGGCAAGGTCTATGGAGTCTGGAGAGGTCCCGATGATTGGTACTCCTTCTTCGTACAATGCGCGCGCCAATTTCAGAGGTGTTTGCCCCCCATACTGCACTATCACACCCGACGGCTTTTCTACCTCCACTATTTCGAGCACGTCTTCCAAAGTAACAGACTCAAAGTATAATCTATCAGACGTGTCATAATCTGTAGATACAGTTTCTGGGTTGCAGTTGATCATAATAGATTCAAATCCCGCATCATGCGCAGCGATTGAGGCTTGGACACAGCAATAATCAAACTCTATCCCTTGTCCAATTCTATTCGGCCCTCCGCCCAAAACTATAATCTTTTTTCTATTCGTAGGAGCCGCTTCGCACTCATCCTCATAAGTTGAGTACATGTACGCTGTCTCTGAATCAAATTCACCCGCACAAGAATCGACACGCTTATAAACTGGGACTACACCTAGTGCTCGACGGTGCACGCGTACCTCTTTCTCTACTGTACCCAAAATAGCCGCGAGTCTCGAATCACCAAAACCTTTTCTCTTAAGCTCGCGCATACACTCGAGATTGATATCAGATAGATGTTTAGATCTCAGTTTTTCTTCTTCTTTTACAAGATCCTCGATCTGCACTAGGAACCAAACATCTATAGAGGTAAGTCGGCACACCTCATGCAGGCTGAACCCAGCCCTGAAAGCATCAGCAACATGCCAGATCCTTTGCGCTCCGGCTATACTTAGCTCTTTCGAAATCTCTCCTTCTACGACTTCCGTGGCTACAGGATCGAGGCCTCCTACTCCAGTTTCCAGTCCCCTTAACGCCTTCTGAAAAGATTCCTGAAAACTGCGCCCCATGGCCATTACTTCTCCTACAGACTTCATCTGCGTACTCAATCTATCTTCCGCCTGTGGAAATTTTTCAAACGTGAAACGTGGGATTTTAGTAACTACATAGTCAATTGTTGGCTCAAACGACGCAGGCATGGTGTTTCCAGTTATTTCGTTACGTAACTCATCTAATGTATATCCAACCGCGAGTTTTGCAGCCACCTTAGCTATTGGGAATCCAGTTGCCTTAGATGCTAACGCCGACGATCTAGATACACGAGGATTCATTTCTATAACTACCAAACGTCCATTATCCGGCCTAACAGCAAACTGTACATTTGATCCGCCGGTATCTACCCCGATCTCCCTTAAAATATCGACCGATGCATTTCGCATTAATTGATATTCCTTATCGGTTAGTGTCTGGGCGGGTGCAACGGTTATGGAGTCACCAGTATGAATCCCCATCGGATCAAGATTCTCAATAGAACATATGATTATGCAGTTATCCGCACTGTCTCGAACGACTTCCATTTCAAACTCTTTCCATCCAAGTAGCGATTCTTCTAAAAGAATTTCTGAAGTCGGGGAAGCTTCAAGGCCACCAGCACAAATATCTAAATACTCTTCTTCATTAAACGCAATCCCGCCACCGCTGCCGCCCATTGTAAAAGAAGGCCTAACGATGATAGGGAAACCCAATTCTTTTTGAGCCTCTTCCGCTTCATTCATATCATGGGCTATAAATGATCTCGCCGTATCGAGACCTATTCGCGCCATGGCGTCTTTGAACTTAGCTCTATCTTCTGCTTTATCGATAGCGGTTTCAGATGCTCCGATCAATTCAACATCATATTTTTCCAGGAGTCCGTCACGTGATAGCGACAAGGCACAGTTCAGCGCAGTTTGTCCGCCCATAGTCGGCAAAAGGGCATCAGGTCGTTCTTTCTCAATAATTTTAGCAACAGTCTCAGGGGTAATCGGCTCTATATAAGTCGCATCTGCCATACCAGGATCGGTCATTATTGTCGCCGGGTTGGAGTTCACTAAAATGACTCTATATCCCTCGTCTCGCATAGCTTTACAAGCCTGAGAACCAGAGTAGTCAAACTCACATGCTTGCCCAATAACTATAGGGCCTGCCCCTATGATCAGCACCGAATTAATATCCGTTCTTTTACCCACCTCTAAGGAGCCTCACTCATTAACGTCTCGAATTTATCGAATAATGCATGAATATCATGCGGACCTGGGCTACCTTCCGGATGACCTTGAAATCCAAAAGCAGGGAGTTTCGTATGTTTAATACCCTGTATTGTGCCGTCAAAAAGGGATTTGTGCGTTACCACAAGGTCATCCCCAATATGCGACTCATCTACCGAAAAACCATGATTTTGACTCGTAATCATTACCCTTCCACTAGTTAAGTCCTTAACAGGATGATTTGCCCCATGGTGACCGAATTTCATCTTCATAGTTCGCGCCCCAAAGGCTAATGCCAAGATCTGATATCCTAGGCAGATCCCAAATATCGGAGTCCCGCTAGCCGCTATTTTTGCAACTTCCTCGACCGCATAATCGCACGCCTTAGGATCACCGGGGCCATTAGACAGGAAAACGCCATTTGGACTTTTGGCTAGTATATCGTCGGCTGTGGTACTCGCGGGCACAACCTCAACTTCACACCCGCGGTTAGAAAGTAGCCTCAAAATATTGCTTTTTATTCCAAAGTCAATCGCCACTACTTGATGCTTGGCGCGTCCATCGGTATCAAACTTGTTCTTAGCAGCAGACCAAACTCCTTCTGCCCATTTGTAAGAATTCGTGCAGGTGACCTCTTTAGCTAAATCTAAATTTTCCAAACCAGAAAATTTCTTCGCATTAGCAATAGCGACGTCAACGCTGAGATTGTGACCAGAGCATATACAACCTGACAGGCTGCCTTTCTGCCTCAGAATCCGAGTTAACTTTCTAGTATCAATATCTGCTATAGCTATAACGCCGCGTTCCTCGAGAAAGTCACTCAGCCTTTGGGTCGCTCTCCAATTACTGCATGGAGAGGAGTTTCTTATGACCAAGCCTGCAAGAAACCCCAACCTAGACTCATCATCTAACTCATTTATTCCCACGCTACCAATATGAGGATAGGTCAAGGTAACAATCTGTTTCGCATATGAGGGATCAGTAATGATTTCTTGGTAGCCAGTCATTGAAGTATTAAAAACCACTTCGCCGTTACTAATACCATCGGCACCTATAGCCGTCCCATAAAAAACGCTTCCGTCTGATAACGCAAGAATAGCTGATCGATCCAAAATTACACCCGTAAATGAGGGGCAGAAATCACCTTCAAAACTGATACCTGCCGTGTTGGTTTATTGTACTTGACCACAGACAGACATGGAATAATTTATACTAATAAAATTCTTACGCCGTGGTGTTCAGAATTTTTTCAGCATTATGGCGGCTAGATAAGGACTCAAAGGTCTAATTTCTCGCGATATGCCTTGAAATATTGATCGCTACTTCTAGCGCTTTTTTGCCATCTTCACCGGATACGGCGGGAGCTTCTCCTGTCAAAACCGAGTCCACAAATGAAATAATTTCGCTTTGCAAAATATCAGTGCCTGCGGGAGTACTATCAAAAGTCAAAGCACTCGTATCCCTGATCTCTTTACCATTTTCCATACGCCCTACTTCCAATCGATGATTTATGTAGTCCAGGCATAGATACCGATTTAGCTCACAAACGCGCATACTCCTTTCCTGAGTTTTCGCAACTCTGCTCGCGCTCAAATCAGCCCTCAATCCATTTTGAAAAAGAACGCTAGCGGTCGCGACATCCAACTTATCGCTTTTAATTGCAGATCCACTTGCCTTGATAGATTTAATGTCGCATTCGGCGAGACTTAAGACAATATCGATATCGTGGATCATTAAGTCGAGCACTACGTCTACTTCCGTACCCCGTTCTTGATATGTAGCGGTCCGCGTCGTTTCGATAATTAGCGGATTACGAACTTGATCGCGAAGCATCTGTATAGCAGGATTGAATCTCTCTAAGTGACCGACCTGCAACACAAGTGAAGACGTATTAGCGATTTGAATTAACAATTCAGCCTGTTCTACCGTTTCTGTGACGGGCTTTTCGACCAAAGTATGAATGCCATTTTCTAGGAAGTCTCTCGCGATGAGGTAGTGCTGAGCTGGAGGAACAACGATAGACACGATATCTACTTTATCAAATAAATCTCGATAGTCTGCATATGCGCCAACTTGATATTTGCTTGCAACTTCTAGCGCGCGTTCATAGTTAGTATCAACTACTCCATAAAGCTCAACGCCGGGACAATGCCTGTACTTCTGGGCGTGAAAGTTTCCTAAGTACCCCACACCAATCACTCCGGCACGCAATGTTTCCATTTACAGACCTAATTATATGTTTTTTTACAAAATTATTCGAACTAAGCTCTAGGGCCCCAGACAAAACAAAAATATTATCTCAAACCGAGGACATCGATCATGTCATAGAGCCCATTCTCTTTTCCCATCAACCAACTGGCGGCTCGTAACGCTCCGTTAGCAAAATTTGCTCTATCTGAAGCTCGATGAGTGATTTCAATACGTTCTCCGGTTCCCGCAAAAAGAGCGGTATGCTCACCTACGATATCGCCGGCCCGTATTGTCTCAAACCCGATAGTCTTATTTTCCCTCGGTCCTGTTATGCCTTCCCTACCGTAGATAGCGCAATCGTTCAAATCGCGTCCCAAAGCATCAGCTATAATTTCACCCATTTTCAAAGCGGTACCAGATGGAGCATCGACCTTCCCGCGATGGTGAGATTCTATTATTTCAATATCATAGTCATCACCAAGTGCTTTAGCGACCATATTTAATACTTGGAAGCATATATTTACCCCTATGCTCATATTAGGAGCAAACATTATCGGAATGTCTGATGATGCTTCTTCAAGAAAGCCACTATAGTCGCTTAGACCAGTGGTACCAACAACAACCCGTTTCTTTACCGCGCGACAGGCAGCAACATTCTGCAAAGTAGATTCGACATTGGTAAAATCTATCAACACATCAAAAGAATCTAGAACGCTTTCGATATCTGAGACAACTAAAAACCCCAATTCGCCTATTCCACCAAGAGTACCCGGATCAAGTCCCACCAGTGGAGAATCTTCGCACTCAATCGCCGCAGTCAACTCTAGATTCGGGTAATCAATAACTCGATTGATTAGCATTTTCCCCATTCGTCCGCCTGCACCAGCTATTCCAATACGCGTCATCTGGTCCACCTGTTTATTATTTTTCTCTACATTATTTCATCAAAAAAGCTTTTTACACCGTCAAGCCAAGTTTTTGCTCGCGGGCTATGTTTTGTATTACTTGATAGTGATTCAGTTAACTCCTGCAGTAAAGCTTTTTGTTTTTTTGTTAAGCCAACTGGAGTTTCAATCGCCACCTTGCAAATTAAATCACCGACCCCGCCGCCCCTCACCGATCTAACTCCCTTGCCCCTCAGTCTAAATGAAGCGCCACTTTGGGTCTCTGAGGGAATTTTTAAGGATACACGACCTTCTAAAGTTGGCACCTCGAGGTGCCCTCCAAGAGTCGCTGTACCGAAGTCAATAGGAACTTCGCAGTGCAAATTAGTATTATCACGCTCGAATATCGCGTGCTTTTTTACAACAACATTCACGTAAAGATCGCCTGATGGACCATTATTTTGGCCTCTCTCACCTTCTCCGGATAATCGGATCCGATCGCCGTTGTCAACGCCCGCAGGAACTTTCACGGAAATAGTCTTACTCCCACGCACGGTGCCGGACCCGTTACAACTTCTGCACGGATCAGCGATAGTCTTCCCCGCCCCTCTGCAATGTGGACAGGTCTGCTGAACAGAAAAAAATCCCTGCTGCGCTCTAACCTGTCCCACACCACCACATGTCTGACATTGTACTGGCGGTTGTTTGGAGCGGGAACCGGTCCCCTCACAAGAACCACACTCCACGAGGTTAGGAATCTTAATTTTTACTTCTTTGCCAGATACCGCATCTTCGAGCGACAAATCTAAATCGTAACTTAAATCTGACCCTCGATAGACGCGACTTCCGCCTCGGGATCCACCTCCGAAAATATCTCCGAAAACACTGTCAAAAATATCTCCCATACCGCCAGGTGAACCGCCACCACGAGTCTGATCTAGACCAGCATGACCGTATTGATCATAAGTTGCTTTGGTTTGCGGATCACTTAATACGTCATATGCTTCTTTGGCTTCCTTGAATTTTTCCTCTGCTACCGCATCATCCGGATTCCGATCCGGATGATATTTCATTGCAAGTCGTCGGTACGCTTTTTTTAAATCAGCACTCCCACTGCCCTGATTCACTCCCAGTACTTCGTAATAATCTCGTTTTGACATAATAATTTAATGGGTACCTATCACATAAGCGCAAGAAACCCAGAGAAAACTGCTCTTATCTGGGCTCTTACAAAGCATGACATTAACGACACTACTTCTCTTTAGAAGAATCTTTATCGTCTTTCACTTCCTCAAAGTCAGCATCTACGACATTATCCTCAGTAGGCTCTTGCTCCCCACTACTAGTAGGCTCGTCACCCTGGGCGCCCTCGGCTTGAGCAGCCTCGTAAGCTTTCTGGGCAAGAGAACTTGCCAGCTCAGTAAGTTTCTCTGAAGAAGTATTAATCGCCTCTAGTGAACCTTCTTTGAGGGCTTCCTCAACTTCCGAACAGGCGGCCTCAATTGGAGCCCTTTCTTCAGCAGTAACCTTGTCACCCAAATCGTCCATAGATTTTCTAGCACTATGAACCAAAGCCTCAGCCTGATTACGCGCATTCACGAGCTCCTGAAATTGCTTATCCTCCTCGGCATGGAGTTCCGCATCTTTTACCATTTTTTCAATATCGTCGTCAGATAAACCGCTAGAAGCTTTGATCACTATAGATTGTTCTTTACCTGTCGCCTTGTCCTTGGCAGAAACATTCAGGATTCCGTTCGAGTCAATATCAAAAGCAACCTCAATTTGAGGCATCCCCCTCTGGGCTGGAGGGATATCAGCCAAGTTAAACTGACCAAGCGACTTGTTACCATCGGCTCTTTCTCTCTCTCCCTGCAGAACATGCACCGTAACCGCAGTCTGGTTATCTTCAGCAGTGGAAAAAACCTGCTGCGCTTTAGTAGGAATAGTTGTGTTCTTTTCTATCAACTTAGTCATCACCCCACCTAGAGTCTCAATACCCAAAGACAGTGGTGTTACATCGAGTAGCAACACATCCGTGACGTCGCCACCTAATACGCCTGCTTGAATGGCTGCACCCGAAGCTACAGATTCATCCGGATTAACATCTTTTCTGGGCTCTTTCCCAAAGAATGCTTTCACCTGCTCCTGAACCTTAGGCATTCTTGTTTGTCCACCAACTAATATCACGTCATTGATCTCAGACGCAGACAATCCGGCATCAGACAAAGCTGTCTGACACGGAGGAATTGTCCTCTCAAGAAGGTCTTCCACTAATGACTCTAACTTAGATCTCGTCAGCTTGACGTTCAAATGTTTTGGCCCGCTTGCATCAGCAGTAATGTATGGCAAATTGACGTCGGTCTGTTGGCTCGAAGATAGTTCTATCTTGGCCTTTTCAGCCGCCTCTTTAAGTCTTTGCAGAGCAAGCGGATCATTTTTCAAATCCACACCCTGTTCTTTTTGAAACTCGTCAGACAAGAAATCGATTAACCTCAAGTCAAAATCTTCGCCACCTAAAAATGTGTCACCATTAGTCGCTAGCACCTCAAATTGATGCTCGCCATCAACTTCCGCCACCTCAATAATAGAAACGTCAAAGGTGCCACCACCCAGGTCATAAACAGCGATTCTTGCATCACCTTGGTTTTTATCTAATCCGTACGCCAGCGCTGCAGCCGTTGGCTCGTTAATAATACGTTTTACATCTAGTCCGGCGATACGGCCTGCATCTTTAGTTGCTTGTCTCTGAGAGTCATTAAAATAAGCTGGAACGGTAATCACAGCTTCTTTTATTTCTTCACCTAGATAATCTTCTGCGGTTTTCTTCATCTTCATCAAAACTCTGGCGGAAACCTCCGGGGGCGCCATTTTTTTGCCTTTGGCCTCCACCCAAGCATCGCCATTATCTGCTTTCACAATGCCGTAAGGCACCATATCTTTGTCACGTTTAACCACCTCATCATCATACTTCCTTCCTATGAGACGTTTTACCGCAAACAGTGTATCAGCCGGGTTAGTAACGGCTTGACGCTTCGCAGACTGCCCTACTAATACTTCTTCGTTATCAGCAAAAGCCACAATAGATGGGGTTGTGCGACCACCTTCGCTGTTTTCAATCACCTTAGTCTCACCGCCATCTAGAACAGCCACACAAGAATTTGTTGTACCCAAGTCAATACCAATTATTTTGCTCATAATTAACCTCTGTTAATCCACTTTAAACGTTATATCTTGTTCCATACATAAGGACGAATTTTACAATTTCAATCCTTAGCCCTAACTTCTTCTTCAGCAACAACAACTAAAGCTGGTCGGACTAGACGATCGTTTAATAGATATCCCCTCTGCATAACTTTCGTTACAGTTCCTTTCTCCACCTCACTAGAAGGCTCGGTCATCATCGCTTGATGGAATTCCGGATCAAACATTTCACCCACCGGATTGATTGCCTTGACGTTGAGTTTCTCGAAGAAGTCGCCAAACATTTTGGATGTCAACTCCATTCCTTCCCTAAACGGATCGGATACGTCGGAGCCTACTGGTATCTCAAGTCCCATATCCATACTATCCTTGACTGGTAAAATGTCTTGCACAAGACGCTCTACGCCATACTTATGCGCTGCGGCTATGTCTTTTTCCGCTCTTTTTCGCGTGTTATCTATTTCGGCTCTGCTGCGCAATAGTTCTTCTTTTAACGCCTTTACCTCAAGATTCAGAGAATCTATTTCAGTTGCATTTGAATCAATTTCAATACCGGAAAGATCATTTTCACTAGGCTTACTTGCACCAATCTCGGATAAATTGTCCTCTACTAGCTCATCAGCATCTTCTTTTGACCCATCACTATCTAGCACTACGTCTTCTTTGTGTTCATCCACTTTCTTCATTTCTGATATTCTTCCGCATAAATTTTTTTTGTAAAAACTAAAGCAAAGGCGTTACAACTCTCTATGGAATTCGCTGAGAATTGGAAAACACCAATTATTGCTGTAAATAGGGACTAATTTTTATAATTCAAGGCAGAACTGAACATTTTTGCGGTTAAATCTACTATTGGGATAACTCGCTCGTACTGCATTCGAGTAGGCCCGATAACACCGAGAACGCCCAATGTCTTGTGTTCGTCGGCATAAGTCGAGGTAACTATGCTGCATTGATCGAACGCTTTATATCCAGACTCTTCACCAATAAAAATCTGAACTCCCGACGCGTTAACCGCTTGATCAAGCAAATGAAGTATGTCGCCTTTTTGAGTAAAGGCATCAAACAACGTCCGGAGTCGTTCTAGATCAGATAGCTCATCAATCTCCATTAAATTTGTTTGACCAGCCAAGACATAGTCATTTCCAAGAGTTGATCCAACAAATGCCTTTTCTGAGATTTCGACAACTAACCCCATTAGTTGGTCTAATTCGGCGCGGGCTGCATCCATTTCTCCGATTAATCTTTTCTTCACGGCGTCAATATCTCTGCCGGCGAAAGCTGAGCTCAAATAATTAGCCGCTTGCGTAAGCTCGGATTGACCGTAAACTCTGTTAGTTTTAATAATCCGATTCTCTACTTCGCGATCGTTGGTGACTAAGATCACTAACACACGGTTATCGTTCAATGATAGAAATTCTACTTGCCTGAGTGCTCTTTTTTTCTTCACCGGAACCATTACTAAGCCAGCCAACTTAGTCAGTTCAGAAAGCATCTGCGAAGTTTTGTTCATCAAGATCTCGATATCATCTTCTTTTTCGATATCTTTCCCTATTTTATCAACTTCCATTGACGACAAATCTCGATAGGTTACCACTTGGTCAACAAAAAATCGGTATCCTAATTCAGTAGGTATCCTCCCAGCAGATGTGTGCGGTGATTCAATCAGGCCTAGGTCTTCTAGATCTGCCATCACATTCCTTATAGTAGCCGAACTAATGTCTAACTTAGCATCACGCGCAAGGGTGCGCGAACCAACTGGCTGCCCGTCAGAAATATACCTCTCGACCAGTGTCTTAAAGAGGTGATGCGACCTGTCGTTAAGGCTTATATCCACATTCAATCAACATCGTGTTTCAAAAAAATTTTACAATATGCAAATAAATTAACAAAAATCTTGCTAAAAACCAATACTCAGTGTCATCGAATCTCGCAATGGCGATTGCGCAATGATTGGCCAAAATGTTAATTTAATCCAATTGATATTAGAGGTTTCGCGTTTATGTTCTCCCAGATTGGAATAGTTTCCGCAGTAAACAGCAAGCTTGTCGAAGATACTATTCAAGAGGTTATACAGACCATCAACACAACCGCCGCTGCAGTTCTCATAGACGATAGGATACGAGCAGTTAATCTAGACGGAGAATTTAACGCCT
>Ga0315331_10000231_pt1 | contig 36356 bp, 32 predicted proteins | sample M160m34915metaG_FD_203456 | JGI IMG/M metagenome (GOLD analysis project Ga0315331, IMG submission 203456) | Ammonia-oxidizing marine archaeal communities from Monterey Bay, California, United States - M1 60m 34915 | ecosystem: Environmental > Aquatic > Marine > Intertidal zone | place: USA...
GTGACGTAGCCGGCGTTCACACCAGGCTTCGCGCGGTGCGCCCACATCAAGTAGAAGAACACCCCCTGAGCCAGGAGGAACCAAACGCCAACGAGCCAGGCGATCGTGTTGATCAGAAAATCAACCTGCCCAGCGTACGTGGAGCCCTGTTGGATAAACGCTTCGATCATGCTCGCCTCACAGGATGAAGAGGAAGACCGTGGCGACGAAGGCGCCAACGCCGCCGACGGTGATCAGGAATGCACGCCAGGCGAGGTCATCGGGATCTCGATCGATTCCAGCCACGCTCGTCTCCTTCAGTTGCCAAGTGTTCGCAGGTAGGACGCGACATCACGAATTGCTTCGTCCGTCGCGAGAGTCATCGACATCGCTCGCATGATCTTGCCGTACTGGTTCGCCTGGTCCCCGCCTCGCATACCGGACTTATACTTCTCCAGCGAGTTCACGACGTACCAATCGTTCAAGTGAGCAAGCGGCGGCCCCTTCACGGCTTCGTTGCCCTGGGCCTCGGGGCCATGGCACGAGATGCAAGGGGTGTAGAGGACCTTGCCACGCTCTGGGTCGCCGTCGATCGTCTTGGGCGGGGCGATGGTCGGCAGGCTCGCGATGTAGGCCGACACGTTCACGCGCAACCGCTCCGACCGCTCGGGGTCACCCGGGTACGTCAGCGCCCGCGACATCGGCCTCATCCGGAGGCCCTGGGTGTCTCCCGCGTGTGCGCCGCGCTCCCCCTTCTGGAACTGAAGCAGTTGCCCGTCGACGTACCACTGGGGCAACCCAGCGATCGACGGCGCGAGGTAGATCACGCCGTCGCGGTCGTCGAGGCTCAAGCCGCCCCCCGTATCCCCGTGACAGGGCACGCACGTCTTGAAGAGCGCTTTTCCGTTTACGACGTCTGCGTCTTCTGCAAACGCCGCTGGTGCCAGGACGGCGACCGACAGGAGAGTCACGAACATTCGCTGAATCGTCTCGACCATGTTTGCTCGCCGGTTCCGGGGGCACACCACGTCACCGTGGTTGCCGCTGGGATGTGCGCGGTGCGGGAAGTTGCCCGCGGTCGGCCATCCTAAAAATCACATAGTAGCCGCTAGTTACAGAAGCCATCTCATACTGCGGCGACGCTTGTACTAGCCCAGCGCCCAACAGCGGGCAAGGCCACAAAGCGCTGCATCGCGCTGCAATTCACCCGGGTACGGGGTTGAGGTGGTAGAGGAGGATGTAGATCAAGACACCCGTCACGGAAACGTACATCCAAACCGGCCACGCGATCCGCGCCAGCCGGCGGTGACGGGCACGGTCATCCCGCAGGCCGAGCCGAATCAACCCAATCGCCAAGACGGGAACCGTCATGGCGAGGATGACGTGGCTGGCGAGCATCCCGAGATAGAGCCCCTTGACCAGCCCCACCGCGTGAAAGGTCGTGTTCTCGAAGTCACGCAGCCACTTATGCGTCACGTAGGAAACGAGGAAGACCGCGGAGACGCCGAACGCGGCGATCATGACCCGCCTGTGGGCCTCGAGGCGACCGGCGCGCGCGAGCCGGCGGCCGAACAGCAGGAGGGTCGCAGCGACACCGTTTAGCAGCGCGTTCAGCGCAGGGAGGACGGAGGCGTCCACCTAGGCGAGCGCGGGCGACAGCCCAAACACGAGCTCGCCGATCATCGCGGCGAACAGCGCGAACAGGTAACCCAGCGACGCGAAGAACATCGCGCGGGCCGATTCGGGGGTCCGCTGCCGCAAGACACGGACAGAGTGTCCCAAAAACCACACATTCACTGCGAGCGCGACACACAAGTAGAGCGTGCCCGAGAGCCCAAGCGCAACGGGCGCCAACGTGACGGGCACGAGCGCCAGCGTGTACCAAAACATGCGCCAGCGGGTCGGATGGTCCCCGATCACGTTCGGCAGGACGGGAAAGCCGGCCTTCGCGTAATCGTCCTTCCGAAAGAGGGCAATTGCCCACACATGCGGAGGCTGCCAGAAGAAGACGATCCCGAAGAGGACGAGCCCTGGCGCACCAACCGATCCGTTGACGGACGCGTCGGCTATCAGCGGCGCCGCCGCGCCGGCCGCGCCCCCGATCACCGCGTTCCAGGCCGAGCGTGGCTTCAGCCAGATCGTGTAGACGAAGACGTAGAAGAGGATGGTCGCGACGCCGAGCCCGGCAGCGACCGCCCCGCCAAATAGGTACAAGATCACCGTCGAGAACGCCGTGAGCGCGAAGCCGAACAAGAGCGCCGCGCGCGGCGCGAGGCGTCCGGCGGGGAGCGGGCGGTCCTTGGTCCGCTCCATCTCACCGTCCAGGTCGCGCTCGATATAGGCATTGAAGGTGTTCGCGGCCGCCGCAGCGAGAGCGATCCCAAGCAAGACGAGGCCCATCTCGATGGGCGCTGGCCATTCGCCAGCCGCCATGGCAAGTGCCGGCAGCCCCGTGACCAGGACGAGCGGGAGCAAACGGGGCTTGGTCAGCTCCGCGTAGGTCCGGACTGTCTGGCCGATCGCAACCGCCATCGTCTTCCTTGCTTGCTACCGGGGGAGGGACTGGGCTCCGTTCCTGCCACGGAACGGCCCGGTATCACGCGGTGGATTACCACACGCCTGGTTTCAAGGCCAGAAAACCAACGCCTCAATTTGTTGCAGCGCGCCAGAATCCCAGCGCTCGCGGTACGTTGCAGGCGTGCAACCCCTGACGCTCAAGTCATTCGCCTCATCTGGCCAAGCTCGGCCCCTTGGCAACGAACGTGCGGATGTCGGCACGTGACGAGCCCCCGGCGCTTCCCCCCCTGGCTACGGCTGTTCGGCGCCCTCGCGGCGAGCGCGCTCCGTTTGTGGGGAGCCACCTGGCGCTACCGAACCGTCGGTAACGACCCTTTTCTCTCGGAAGGGGAGCCGATCATCGGGGTCGTGTGGCACGAGTTCGTGCTCGTCCTGGCCCACCGATTCCGCGACCGGCGGTTCACCGTGGCCGTCAGCCGGAGCGACGATGGAGAGTGGATCAGCGCCGCCCTGCCGAGCCTCGGCTACCGAGAGCCCGTCCGCGGGTCGAGCTCCCGCGGGGGGACTGCCGCGCTGCTCGGGCTGGTCCGGCACGTCCGCGCTGGAACGACCGTGTCAATCCTGGCCGACGGCCCGCGGGGGCCCGCCCACGTCTCGAAGCCCGGACCCGTCGCGCTCGCGCGACTCACGGGACGCCCACTGATCCCCGTGCACTTCAAGGCCTCGCTCGCGTTTCGCTTCCGGAGCTGGGACACGACCCTGCTCCCCCTCCCTTTTTCGCAAATTGAGCTGCGCTACGGCGACCCGATCTTCGTACCCCACGACACGGACGAAGACGCGGAGGAGCGGCTCCTCCACAGGCTGGACCAGGTGATGGAACGGCTGGCAGAGGACGACTAGGGCGTCACGCGCTCGACGGTCGTCCGGAGCCAATCCCCAATGTCCGGATGCTCGAGCAACCCCACCTCGCGGAGGCCGTTCGCGGCGATCTCGTGGACGGCCGCCGGCCCTGGCGCCGCGAGGGCGCGCCGCGCGTCGGCGTCCACGACCCCCGCGTCGAGCGCGCGGACGATCTCCTTGACCGCCGGCACGGCACTAGGGACCCCCGACAGCTCCGAGATCCCCAGACCGATCAGGAGCGGGACCGCGAGCGGGTTGGTCGCCATCTCGCCACAGATGGACACCGGGATCCCGTGCTTCGTAGCGGCACGCAGGCTCGTGTCGATCAATGAGAGGACGGCTGGATGCAACGGGTCGTAGAGGTGCGCCACTCGCTCGTTGCCGCGGTCCACCGCGAGCGTGTATTGCGTGAGGTCGTTCGTCCCGATGCTGAAGAAGTCGCATTCGGCGGCCAGCGTTTCCGCGATCAGCGCGGCCGCCGGAACCTCGATCATGACCCCTACAGGGATCTCCTCATCGAACGCTTTCCCCTGCTCCCGTAGCTCCGCCTGGACATCCGCCAGTAACGACTTCGCCTCCCGCAGTTCTTCGAGCCCGCTGATCATCGGAAGCAACAACTTCACGTTGTTCCCGTAGCTCGCGCACAAGACGGCGCGAAGCTGCTCTCGGAACACGTCGGGACGGTTCAGGGTCAGCCGAATCGACCGGCAACCGAGCTGTGGGTTCTCTTCGTCGTCGAGCCCCAGGTTCGGCAACCCCTTCTCGCCACCCAGGTCGAGGGTCCGAATCGTCACGGGGCGTGGTGCCAACGCGCTGCAAACACGTTCGTAGAGCTGCTCCTGCTCTTGGCGGCTCGGGAAGCCCCGGTGCGCCAGCGCCAGCAACTCTGTCCGGAAGAGCCCGACCCCCTCTGCGCCGTGCTGCTCGATCAACCGCAAGTCGTTCAACAACCCGACATTGGCCGAGAGGACGATCCGGCGGCCATCCAGCGTCTCGGCCGGCTGCTGACGGACCGCGTCGAGGTGTTCAACGGCGACGGCATAACGTCTCTGGGCGCGGCGATACTCCGTGACAAGCGACGCATCCGGCTCGATGTAGATCCGGCCGAGCCCCCCATCGACGACCGCCTGCTTACCGACGCGGGTGGCCTCGAGGATCCCGCTCACACCAGTCACCGCTGGGATCTCGAGCGTACGCGCGAAGATGGCGCCGTGAGAGGTCGCGCCACCGTGCTCGGACACGAGCGCCCCAATCCGGTCAACCTCCAGGCGGGCAAACAAACCGGGGAGCACTTGGTCCACCACGACGATGGCGCCGTCCGGGAGGTCGGGCGAGTGGTGCCGTCCGCCGAGCAAGCGCGCGACGATCCGGCGTCCGACATCGACGATGTCCGCCCCCCGCTCTCGGAAATACGGGTTCTCGATCCGTTCGAAGGTCTCTCGGTAGGAGGCGAGGACACCCGTGACCGCGGCGAACGCGTCACCCCGCTCCTCGACCTGCTCCTCGAGGGAGCGAAGGAAGCCCGCGTCTTCGAGGATCTGGATCTGCGTGTAAAAGACCGCGGCGAACTCCGGACCAAAGCGCTCGCCGGTCAGCTCGCGAGCGTCGTCGAGTTCACGGCGCGCCTCGCCAATCGCGCGCATCAGGTCTTCATGCTCGCGCTCTGGCGGACCGGGCCGGTACTCGACCCCATCGAGGTCGATCTCCTCAAGCTTGTGCAGCGGACCGATCGCAATGCCACGCGCCGTCGGGATTCCATTGAGGATCCCCGGCTCCGGATCGACCTCCAGCTCCCGCCGCGGGGCATCCACCCCTGCCATTTCGAGCACCATGCGGCTGCGCTCGACATCGTTGCTCGCGACGAGATCGAGCAGCGTCGCGTTCATGACCACCGGCGCCAAGAGCTGCGCGCACGTCGAGAGCAGCTCCACGTCTGCCGGCGCAAAGGCTCGCGACTCCACGGTCTGGATGGTCAAGACGCCAATCGCCGTCCCTTGCACCATGAGCGGGACCGCCAGGAAGGACTCGAAACGGTCTTCTCGCGTCTCGGGGAAATAGCGGAAATCAGGGTCTTCACTCGCGTGTTCGACCGCGAGCGGCGTGCGCCCACGCATCACCTTGCCGACGAGCCCCTCTCCGACCGCCAGCCGGACAGCTCCAACGGCGCCCACGTCGAGACCGATCGTCGCACGCAGCGTGAGGTATTTGCGGTCGGGGTCGGTCAGGTAGATCGAACAAACGTCCGCGTCGAGCCGCTTTGCCACCAGATCGATGACATTGTGCAGCGTCTCCTGAAGGCCGTGCGAACGCGCGACGACCTCAGCGACATCGGACAGCAGCTGGACCCGATCAGGAATGGCGACCTCCACATGCGCGCAAGGCGTAGAGGAGCCGCAGGGCCACCCAACCTGTACGAACGGGTGCCTGAAGCTCCAGAGCACCCAGATCGTAGCAGGAGGGTTTTGGCCCTAATGGGTCGCAGCGCGATTCAGCAGCGAATCGATGTACGAGGGGTTGGCGCTCGGAAACACGAGCTCCTTGTCCTCGAAACGCAATCCCAGTGCGAGGAGAATCTTCCGCTTGGTATCCATGCGGCAGTTCATCCCTTTTTCAACACTGTGGATCGTTCGAAGTGCCACCTTCGCCTTGCGAGCCAGCTGAGCTTGAGTCATGAGCTTGTTCTCACGAAATTCCCGGACGCGATTGATCATCTTTTCCGTCTGAAGTTCGTCGTTGCTCTGATTACTCATCGAGTCCATGCCGTACTACTCCCTGGCTGCGAAGACGCTCCGGGATCCAGCCCCGGATGCCTTTCGAAACACAGGGAGGAATTCGGGCCGACGGACGGTTTTCTTTAGTAAAAATGGGCAAGTCCGAGACTTTGGCTTCGGGAGTAGCCTTTGCCTTGACCCGCCCCGCGTTAGGACGCGAGGTGCATGCCAAAGAGACCTCCGCGAAGGCAAATAAGGCGTCGAACATCGGCAGGGCAGAGGAGCGTCGAGCGTGTCTCGCGCGAAAGGCGACCGCACGACTGCCGCGCTAGGCGCGAGAGCCGAGCGCAAGGCAACCGAAGGGCGGTCGCAGCCAGCGGGACCCTCCAGGACTGGATGCCGACCGCGGGCCTGGGCCGCAGCCCGAGTACGAGCCGCACCCTGCTAGGCTCGGCTCCGATCGTCCCGCAGACTGGACGATGCCGTTTGCAACGCGCCTTGGACGGAGGGCCTCTCGATTGCGGCACTCCGCCGTTCGAAACGTCATCGCGGCAGCCCTCCTGGCTCTCGCCCTCATCACTGCGTTGATCGCGTCCACGCAGCTCGGCCAGCGGTGGCTGCGCAGCGAAGCCGAAATCCAGCTGAGCGCGCTGCTGAGCGCGGACGCCCACGTCCAACGGGTCACGCTCGGCCTCGAGTTTGGCCTCGCCGTTCACGCCTTCGGCATCCGGGTGGATCAACCAACGACCGGCGAGACCTTCTTGACCGCCGACCGGGTCACAGCGGTCCTCGAAACCAGCAGCCTGCTGAGCGGACACCTCGGGCTCTCTCGGCTCGACATCGCGGGGCTCGGGCTCGAAGTGCGCCGTGACAGCGCGGGCCAATGGACCCCCGCGCTCCTCCAGCAGGGTTCCCCGACGACTCCTGAGACAGGCTCCACGAGCCAGGTCGGGCTGCCGCAGGCCATCGAAGCCGTCCACTTGCTGTTGCGAGACCAGGAAATCGCGGACGCGATCCACTTCCAGAATGCCCATCTAGCGCTCGTTGACGAGTCGACAGGAAGGGGGCAAAAAGCACCCGTACCCTTCAGGGTCGACGGCATCGACGCGGTTCTGGAGAGGAGCTGGCTCCGCGGGGAGAGCCAACTCACCGTGAAGGGCCGCGCCGCGAGCACCAGTGGCCCCCCGGCTGAGCTCGAGATCGAGGGAGCGTGGCGCGGAGATGATACGGACCTCTCGGTCGCCCTCACGTTCACCGGGCTCGACCTCGGTCTCCTCCAACCTTATCTCGAAGGAACCGATCGAGACGGACTCTCCGGGGAGCTCGCCGGACGCGCCTCCGGCGTCCTCTCGATCGTCACCCCGACCCCCGAACGAGGCCGTATCGAGTTCGACCTCAACTTCGACGATTTCGACGGCCGGCTCTCCCTCGGCGAGACCGAGCTTGAGCTCGCCAACACACTCAAGCGATTCGAGGCCCATCTCACGGTCGAGCCAGATCGTTTCCACCTGAAGTCCCTCCGCATCCAGGGGAACGTCATTGCCCTTGACATCCACGGCACCGCGTCCCGCCCCCTCGAGCCGAGCGCGATCGTCGCGTTGCAGGCCGACCTCTCGAGGACCAGCCTCGACGACCTGCGAACGATCGCCAATCGGCTGCCCGCGACGGAAGCGGCGCCCGTCCTGACGGTGCTCGACCGCATGCGCAGCGGGGAGATCCCCCGTGTGGGCCTGCGCGGGGGCGCGCGTCTCGACCAGTGGAAGGAGCTCCTCTCGGGCACGCCCAGCCAGCTGCCGGAGACCCTTCGCCTGTTCGCCGACATCGAGGATGTGACGTTCGGGACAAGCCCCACGGACACGATCCGCGACGTATCGGGGCACCTGACGTTCAACGGCGAGACCTTCGAGATCCACCGGCTCCGCGGGCTCTACAACGACGACCCCCTCCCACAGGTCGACCTCGCGATCCGTGGCATCTCACGCCTGCTCAGCGCCGATCTCGACGAACAGCAGCTCACCAAGCGCTACCGCCCGCTCCCCGGCGTCGGGGCGTTGTGGGACGTCGTGCGCGGCGACTCCGACCCTGCCACCACCACGGGTTCCACACCGGCTCCGATCCACGTGCACTTCAAGGAGTTGCAACACCCTGCCCTGCGCTACCCGCTACGCGACGCGGACATCCTGATCGACCCGACGCAGCGCGACCTCCATGTAGCGATCCGCCGCGGTCAATGGGCCGGCAAGCCGATCCTCGGAGAGGCGGTCCTCGCACGGGAGCCACATGAACTCCGCATCGAGCTGGTACTCGACGCACACCCGGCGGACGCCAGCAGCGCGCCGACCGGGCGGAACCCGAGCGCAGACCTCAGCCCACCCGCCCTGGCGGCACGCAGCGGGGAGCAGCCGGGCGCCAATCTCGCAAACGCTCTACCAACAGCGGACGCGCAGGACGACCGCTGGGCGTCAGGAAACATCACAACCGGCGCGATCGCGGCAGGCCCACTCCATTTCATTCAAATCGGGGGGGACTTCACGGTCCGCGGCCAGACCCTCTCCGTTACGGAAATCGCCGGTGACCTCGCGCGCCAGGGCAGCCTCAACGGCGCAGCCGACTTTGGCCTCGGGACCCGCGGCGCGGTCGCGACGCGCATCGCCTTCACCGCGAAGGACGCGGAGTCGGACGTCATCGCGCAACTGTTCGGGCTCGAACCGGGGTTCTTCACGGGGAACGCGGGCGTAGGCGGCCGACTGGACGGTACCCTCCGCCCGGGCCGAGGGCTCTTGGACGAGGCCACCGGTCAGCTCACGATCGACGCCTACGACGGCGAGATCCAGCAAGAGGTCCCCCTCTTGGCCGCCCTCGCCCACGTGGCGGAAGGCTGGAGCCCCTCTGCGGCGAGCCGGACGATTCAGTATGAGCGCATCGATACCTCGATCGACTTCGACCACGGGCTGATCTCGACCGACGACTTTGCCCTCGAGGGCCCGTTGCGGATCGTGGCGTCGGGCAAGATCAACCTGAACCAGGACCCTGCGTCGATCAAGGCCACGCTCGGGCTCTTCCTCCTACGGCAGGCAAACCAGTTGTTCGGGGGCATTCCGCTCGTAAACCTGCTCGTTCCGGGGTCCGAACACGGCCTGATCGGGGCCTACTTCAAGGTCAAGGGACCGGTGGCGGACCCCAGCGTGCGTGCGCTCCCGGTAGAGTCGATCGCCAAAGGGATGCCGCTGCCGCCCGTGCTACGCGACCCGATCGGTCGCCTCATCAACCTCCTCTCGGGAGACCCGGTCCCAGAGGGCGGACAGGACGCATCCCCACAGGAGAGGACGCCGTGACCCACGCTCGCAACAACCTGCTTCCGCTCGCCACCGCACAGCGCCGAGTCCGGGCCGCTCAACGAAGAGGAGAACGGGTCGTCTTCACCAACGGCTGCTTCGACTGGCTTCACGTCGGTCACATCCGCAGCCTCGAACAGGCCCGGAGCCTCGGCGACCGGCTCCTGGTCGCCGTCAACTCCGACGCGAGCGTCCGAAGGCTAAAAGGCCCGGATCGCCCGCGGGTCCCCGCGCGGCAGCGGGCAGAGGTTCTCGCCGCCCTCGAATGCGTGGATTGGGTCGTGATCTTCCGCGCCGACACACCCCTCAGGACGATCGAGGCCGTCCAGCCCGACGTCCTCGCGAAAGGCGGTGATTGGAAGCTCGACGAGATCGTCGGACGCGAGGCGGTCGAGAGCTGGGGAGGCCGAGTCGTCCGCTTGCGCGAGATTCCCGGCGTACGCACCACGACGCTGTTAAGCGGGCGTCGGTAGTTCGTCCAGCCCCGCGGTCTCGCTGGCGAGGAACCCGTCGTCGAGCAACTGCACCCGCACGGAGTCGCCGGGGCGTAACGCCTCAGCTGCCGCGGGGAAGACGAGCAAACCGTGAGCCTGCGTCAACGAGCGCAGCACACCCGAGCTCTGATTCCCCGTCGTGCTCGCGACCCACTCATCGCCCTCGCGGCGCAAGCGCACGCGAACGAAGTGGAGGCGGCCAGGCTTCTTCGTCATTGCGTGGTCGATCCGGGCGAGGATCGTCGCCCGAAACCGCGCGGCGTGACCCGTCATCTTTCGCAGCGCCGGGCGCACGAACTGCTCGAACGTGACGCTGGCCGAGACGGGGTTCCCGGGCAGGCCAAACACCAGCGGTCCGCGGGGCCCCGAGAAGCTCCCAAACGCCACAGGGAAGCCGGGCTTCATCTTGACGCCCCAGAAGTGGAGCTCGCAGCCAAGCGACTCGAGCACCGGACGGACATAATCGTGGTCGCCGACCGAAACGCCCGCCGAGGTCACGATGCAGTCCGCACGGATCCCTGCCCGCAGGTAGCGCTCCAGCTCCTCGGGACGATCCCGCGCGATCCCGAGGTAGACCGGCTCGGCCCCCGCGTCGAGACACTGGGCCGACAAGGTGTAGGAGTTCGACGAGACGATACGCCCGCCCGCGACGTCACCGTCTGGCTCGACGAGCTCATCGCCGCCCGACAAGATCGCAACTCGCGGGCGCTGGTGGACCTCCACGACAGAGCGCCCTAGCGAGGCGAGCAGCCCGATCTCAGGCGCCCGGATCACGTGACCGGCCGCGAGGACCTCTTCGCCCTGACGGACATCCTCGCCGGCGTCACGAATGTGCTCCCGGACGGGCGGGTCGACAAACACCCGCACGCTCCCGTCGGCAGCCTCGGTGTCTTCTTGCCGAACCACGGTGTCCGCGCCCTCGGGAACCGGCGCTCCGGTAAAAATCCGCGCCGCTTCCCCGGGTGCGAGCGGCCGCTCGCCCGTATGCCCCGCGGCGACCTCGTAGACCACCTCCAGGTCGCGCGGCGCCGCGCCGGTGGCCCCAGCAAGGTCGGCGACCCGCACGGCGTAGCCATCCATCGCCGAACAGTCGGCGGGCGGGAGCGTTCGGGCAGACTCCACAGGGGAGGCGAGAACCCGCCCCAACGCGTCTCGGGTCGCCACGGTCTCCCGGTCGAGCACGGGGGTCTCATCGAGAATGAGCTGCTGCGCTTCGAGGACGTCCAAACCTTCTCGCATCGCCTCACCTTACCCGATCCCGAACCGGCTTAAATCCCCGTGCGGAATCAATCAGTTACAAAAAAATGGCGCGTGGACCGCTTGGAACGACCCGCAGACCCCGCTAATTTGCACAAAAAAGAGGCACCCCCGCTTGGACATCCGTGACCTCCACAACGTTCTAGACGCCGTCCTCGACGGGGTAATCCTCGTCGATCCCTCCGGTCAGATCCTGCACGTGAACGCGGAGGCCTCCCGGATCTTGGAGATCTCCTCGGAAAAGGCGGCCGGCTCGCGGCTTGAAGGTTTATTCGGACCGAGCCACCCCGTCTCGGACCTCAACCGCCAAGTTCGACACGAGCGACGCTCCGCCGTTGCAGCGGACGTGTCCATCGAACGGCGCTTCGACAACGACGTCGTCGTGGACGTGGTCGTCTCCCCCGTCGGGATCGAACAATCGAGCAACGCGGGCTACGTGATCGAATTGCGCGACCACACGCTGCGCTCATCGCTCCGCGAACGACAATCACAACGTGAGCAGCTACAGCGGTTTGGTCACATCGCCGCGGGCATCGCTCACGAGGTCAAGAACCCCCTCGGCGGGATTCGTGGCGCAGCGGAGCTACTGCGCTCGTGGAGCGATGAGGAGCGCCCGCAGCGAGCCGCGGAGCTGATCATCCATGAAGTCGACCGCATCTCGGGCCTGGTCGACCAACTCATGGTCTTTGCCCGTGGTGACCAGCTCAAGCTCGCCCCGGTGAACGTGCACCAGATCCTCGACGACGTCCTCGCGCTGCTCGCGATGGACCCACTGTCCAATGAGATCCCCGTCCACCGGCTCTACGACCCGTCGATCCCGGAGCTCCACGCAGATCGAGACCGCATGACTCAGGTCTTCCTCAACCTGGCGCGCAACGCGCTCCAGGCGATGGAAGAGAGCGGCGGGGAGCTTCAAGTACGAACGCGGATGGCGCTCGAGGACCGCATCACACGGCCCGATGGACGGCCCATCCCGACGGTGATCATCGAAGTTTCCGATACCGGGCCCGGGATCCCTCCCGAGGTCCTCGGTCGTCTCGCGACACCTTTCTTCACGACGCGGCAGGGCGGCTCGGGGCTTGGCCTTGCGGTCGCGCGCCAGTGGGTCACCCGCCACGACGGTTCACTTCGCGTCTCGAGTGAAATCGGCCAGGGTGCGACCGCCCGCGTCATCCTGCCACTCCACGGCCCCGACACCGAACGCGACCCAGACCGGAGAACGACATGACGAAAAACGAACAACCTCGCATCCTCGTTGCCGACGATGAGGCGTCGATCCGCTTCGTCTTGCGAGAAGCCCTCGAGGCGAAGGGATACAGCGTCACAGAGCACGCTGATGGAACGAACGCGCTCGAGGCGCTCGAGGCGGAGGTGTTCGACATCGCCTTCCTCGACATCCGCATGCCGGGGTACAGCGGGATCGAGATCCTCGAGCGCCTGCAGACGCTCCCCGTCGAGACCTCCGTCGTGATCATCACTGCGCAGTCCACCTTCGAGAGCGCGGTTGAAGCGATGAAACTCGGGGCGCTCGACTACCTGTCGAAACCGTTCACCCTCGCCGAGGTGGAAGCGCTCACCGAGAAGGCGCTTCGCTCAAGGGCCCTAGAACTTGAGGTCCGCGCCTTGCGACGCGAGGTGGGACGCGGCTTGTCGCCGGGAGGCGAACGGATGGTCGGGCGGAGCGCAGCGCTCCTCGAAGCCTTCAAGACCGTCGGAAAGGTCGCGGGTCGAAACGTCCCGGTATTGGTGACCGGAGAGAGCGGGACGGGCAAGGAGTTGATCGCGCGCGCCATCCACGCTGCCAGCACTCGAGCGGAGGGACCCTTCATCCCCGTGAACGCAGCCGCGATCCCTCGAGACCTGCTGGAGAGCGAGCTATTCGGTCATGAGAAGGGCTCGTTCACCGGCGCGACCGAGGCGCGACCCGGCCGGTTCCGCGAGGCGTCCGGGGGGACGCTCTTTCTCGACGAGATCGGCGACATGTCGCTGGACCTCCAGGCAAAGCTGCTCCGAGTCCTCCAGAGCGGCGAGGTGACCTCGGTCGGAGGGCGAACAACCGAAGACATCGACGTCCGGATCGTCGCCGCCACCAACCGCGACCTGGACCATGCCGTCCAGGACGGGAGCTTCCGAGAGGACCTGCTCTATCGACTCCGCGTCGTCCCTGTCGTGCTCCCGCCTCTCCGCGAGCGCATCGACGACGTCCGCTCCCTCGCCGAGCACTTCATCTCACGTTATGCAAACGACCTCGCGAACGGCCCATGCGGCACTTCGGAGAGCGCGATCGAACAACTCGAGGCCTACTCATGGCCCGGGAACGTCCGAGAGCTCGAGAACGCCATCCGCCGCGCTCTCGTCCTCTCAACGGGCGGCGTGTTGACCGCAGATGACTTCGACTTCTTGACCGAGTCGCCCGACGCACCGACGCTCGCCGCAGCTCTGGAGGACATCGTCTCCCAAGAGGCCAAGAGCCTGTTGGGAGACGGGGACGCCGAGGAGCTCTACCGCAGCATCATCGACCGGGTCGAGCGACCACTCCTTGAGACCGTACTCGAGCACACTCGCGGAAATCAGATCCGAGCGGCAGCCCTGCTCGGGATCAACCGCAACACGCTGCGCAAGAAGATCTCCGACCTAGCGCTCGACCTCCCGTCCCGGAGCACCCCTTGACCACGCCTCTCCAGCGGTATGGCGGACTGCACGTGCTAGCAGATGATGACCCCCGCTGGACACGCGACCCGGTCGAGCAAGCACGCCACGCGTGCGCGGGAGGCGCCCAGGTCATCCAACTCCGCGCCAAGCACGCGACGGACGCGCAGATTGTCGACTGGGGTCACACGATCCGCGCCCTCACACGCGAGGCTGGCGCGCGCTTCACCCTCAACGATCGATTCGACCTCGCGCTGCTCACTGACGCCGACGCCGTCCACCTCGGGCAGGGAGACCTCCCCCCGCGCGCCTTGCCCGCCGAGGCACGCGCGCGCTTGGCCGTCGGCCGCTCTACCCACAACGCCGCGCAGGCCAGAGATGCCAGGCGGGAGGGTGTGGACTATCTCGCGTTTGGTCCCCTGTTCGGTACATCGAGCAAGTCGACCCCGTATACGAAACGCGGACTCGACGCGTTGCGCGAGGTCGTCGCGGTCGCCGCGGGCTGCCCCGTCGTGGCGATCGGTGGGATCGCGACGTCCAACGCCGCGGCCGTCGCGAACGCAGGCGCCGCTGGGATCGCCGTCATTTCAGCGGTCGTCGCGGCCGACGAGATGGCCGACGCGACGCGCGAGCTACTCGAAGCGTTCACGCAGGACCCAAGCCATGAGTGATATCACGCTGCGCGTCACATCCGCGGTCGGCTTCGTGACGTTCATCGGCATCGCCTACGCGCTCTCTCGGGACCGCAAACGCATCGTTTGGCCCACCGTGGGGTGGGGCATCGCGATCCAGCTCACCATCGCGGCGGTCCTGCTCCTCACCGGCCTCGGGCGGGCGTTCTTCCGCGGCGTCGAGAGCGCCGTCGAGGCGCTGCTCGAGTACACCAACGCGGGCGTCGCCTTCGTCTTCCGCGACCTGAACCAGCCGTCGTTCCTTACGCAGGTCTTCCCGATCATCCTCTTCATGGGGGCCATCTTCTCGGTCCTCTACCACCTTGGGATCGCCCAACGAATCGTCAACGGCTTCGCGTTCGTCCTCTCGCGTACGATGCGCCTCTCCGGTGCGGAGAGCCTCGCTGCGGTCGCCAATGTGTTCGTCGGGATGGTCGAGTCCGCGCTCGTCGTGAAGCCGTACCTGAGCAAAATGACCCGCTCCGAGCTCTTCGCATTGATGACGGTCGGGATGGGGACCGTCGCAGGTTCTGTCCTCGTCGCATACGCGTCGATCCTCGGGAACGGCTACGCCGGGCACCTGGTGGCCGCGAGCCTCATGGCCGCCCCCGGCGGGCTGCTGATCGCGAAGGTCTTGGAGCCAGAGACCGAAGAGCCCGAAACACGCGGCGGCGCTCAGGCCGACGTCGAGATCGAGAGCGTCAACGTGATCGACGCTGCTGCCATTGGCGCGATCAATGGCCTGCGGCTCGCTGCTTACGTCGGCGCAACGCTGATCGTTTTCATCGCGTTGATCGCGCTGTTCAACGGGATCCTCGGGGCGGTCGGGGCGGCGGTCGGCTTCCCCGACGTGACGCTCCAAAGCCTCCTCGGCTACGCCCTCGCGCCCGTCGCGCTGCTATTGGGGGTCGCGCCATCCGAGGCCACCACGGTCGGTAGCCTGCTCGGCATCAAGACGGTCCTGAACGAGTTCATCGCCTACGAGCAGCTCGCGGGCGGCGTCGCGAGCGGCACGCTCTCCACAAGGTCGGCAATGATCGCAAGCTATGCGCTGTGTGGCTTCGCCAACTTTGGATCGCTCGCGATCCTCCTCGGTGGGCTGGGCGGGATCGCCCCGGAGCGGCGCCCCGACATCGCAGAGCTCGGCCTTCGGGCCATCCTCTCAGGAAGCCTAACGACGTTCATGAACGCCTGCATCGCCGGGGTCCTGCTTTGAGCCAGGGCCTCTGGACACCGGACCGCGCGGCGGCGGAACGATCACAGCTCTCACAGTTCCGAAAACAGGTCGCCGAGCGAACCGGCAGGGACCTGCCCGACTACGCGACGCTCCACGCCTGGTCTGTCAGCGACCCCGAGGCTTTTTGGTCCACGCTCTGGGACTTCTGCGGGGTACTGGGCGAGCGCGGGAGCGACCGCGTCCTCGAGGACCGAGACGCCCTCCCTGGTGCCCGTTGGTTCCCCGACGCACGCCTGAACTTCGCCGAAAACCTGCTGCGACGTCGCGACGAGTCCGAGGCGATCCTCTTCCGCGGCGAACATGGAGTCCGTCGGGTCGTCTCGCATGCCGCGCTCGCCGATCAGGTCGCAGCGTTGGCCGCGAGTATGCGGGCACGCGGAATCCGAGCGGGTGACCGGGTGGCGGCAGTGATGCCGAACGTGCCGGAGACCGTCATCGCGATGCTCGCGGCGACGAGCATCGGGGCGGTTTGGAGCTCGTGCTCGCCCGACTTCGGCACGGCGGGCATCCTCGACCGGTTTGGTCAGATCGCGCCTCGCTGGCTCGTGTGCGCGGACGGCTACCGCTACAACGGGCGCGCCTACGACACGCTCGAGCGCATGCCCGACCTCACCGCGCAGCTCCCGAGCCTCGAGCACACCGTGGTCGTGCCCTACCTCACAGAGCGGGCGCCGGAGCAGGTCCAGGCGCTGCCCGGAGGCGAACACTACGGCGACCTGCTCGCCGAGGGGCGCGGCGCTCCCCATCAGTTCGAGCGACTGCCGTTCGAACACCCGCTCTACATCCTCTTCTCCTCGGGTACGACGGGCAAACCGAAGTGCATCGTGCACGGTGCTGGCGGCGCGCTGCTCAAACACCTTGAGGAGCATCGCCTTCACGTCGACCTCCAGCCGGCCGAGCGGATCTTCTACTTCACGACGTGTGGTTGGATGATGTGGAACTGGCTCGTCGGCGCGCTGGCGAGCGAGGCGACCCTCCTGCTCTTCGACGGCTCCCCGTTTTATCCCGCACCCGACGCGCTGTTCGACCTGGCGGAACAGGAAGGCGCGAACGTCTTCGGGGTCTCGGCGCGCTTCCTCGAATCCTGTGCGAAGGAGCAGCTCGCCCCGGCCCGGACTCACGATCTCAGTCGCGTCCGAAGCGTGCTCTCGACAGGCTCGCCGCTCTCCCCGGAGGGCTTCGACTATGTGTACGAGTACGTGGCCCCGCACGCCCACCTCGCGTCCATGTCGGGAGGGACGGACCTACTAGGCTGCTTCGTGCTGGGGAACCCCACGGAGAGCGTGTATCGCGGGGAGATCCAGGCGCCGGCCCTCGGGATGGCGGTCGAAACCTACGACGACGACGGGAACAGAGTCCTCGGAACACCGGGCGAGCTCGTTTGCACTCGGCCGTTCCCGAGCGTCCCCCTCGGGTTTTGGGATGACGACGACCGCTCTCGCTTCCGCGCTGCGTACTTCGAGCGCTTCCCAGGCGTCTGGCACCACGGTGACTGGATGAGGACGACCGAAAACGGCGGGTTCGTGATCGAGGGACGCTCGGACGCGGTCTTGAACCCAGGCGGTGTCCGGATCGGGACCGCTGAACTCTATCGCCAGGTCGAGACCCTCGACGCCGTCATCGAGTCCCTCGCGGTGGGCCAGCGCTGGCAGGCCGATGTTCGTGTCGTGCTGTTCGTGGTGCTGCGAGAGGGCCTCGAGCTCGACGACGCGCTTCGCGAACAGATTCGCATAGCCATCCGTACGGGCGCCAGCCCGAGGCACGTTCCTGCACGGATCGGGCAGGTCCTCGAGTTGCCGCGCACACGCAGCGGAAAACTCACGGAGATCGCTGTGCGAGACGTGATCCATGGCCGACCGATTCAAAACACCGAGGCGATCGCGAACCCGGGAGCGCTCGAGGCGTTCCGAGACCATCCAGCCCTTCGATAAGGCCGATCGCCACGCCCCAGTTCATGGTTGATGAGCCCTCGACGAACGAGGAGAGCGGGTCAAACCATGGGTTCAGCCCGGGCAGAGTCCCCCGGCTCGTCTTCTGGGCGCTCGAGGAAGGTCTCCCCGAGCAGCAGCAGCACGCCCACGACGATGCAGGCATCCGCCACATTGAAAGTGGGCCAGATGTACGTCGCGGTGATGTGGACATCGATCCAGTCGACGACCGCGCCATGCGTCAAGCGGTCCGTCAGGTTGCCAAGCGCCCCACCCAGGACCGCCCCCAGCGCCCCCGCGGCCGGCCACGCGTCGCGGTCCAGCTGTGTGAAGAACACACCGAGCAGGATCAACGCGACGCCACCCATCCCGAGGAAGAACACGGTCCGAAGGGTCGGATCCGCGTCCGCAAACAGGCTGAAAGCACCGCCAGGGTTCTCGACGTAGGTCCAATCCAGCCAGCCCGGGACGACCGGCTCCACCTCGCCGTAGGCGAGACGACCGAGAATCCACTGCTTGGTGAGCTTGTCGAGGATGAACGCGATTCCAGCGGTCAGAGCGAACCACCGGGTCTTGGGTGCCATGGGGGCGATCATATCACAACCAGAGCACTTTCCCCGCGGGGCAACGACGCGTCTCGCTCCATTACAATATTTTTTAGAATTACCATCTATTGTAATATTTGGCGATGACCGCCCCGTCCGCGAAGAGCCTCATCCTCGACCTGCTATCGACGGTGCGGCGCGGCGCGATGCCCGTCCGCGCATTGATCGCCGCCGGCGAGCTCTTCCACATCACTGAGAACAGCGTGCGCGTGAACCTGGCTCGGCTCTGCAGGGCGCAGCGCGTCCGGCGCGATCGCCGTGGCACCTACCGCCTCGGACGCGGCGCCTCGGCAGTCGACCAACACCTCGCGGGCTGGCGCCGAGCGGATCACCGGCTCGGAGCGTGGCGGATCGACCGCGACGGACGCGGAAGCTGGGTCGCGGTCTGCGGGCTCGACCCGCGCGGCGTCACGCGCCATGAGTCTCAGGCGCTCCGGCTGCTCGGAATGCGCGAGTTGGAGGTCGGGCTCTTCGTCCGCCCAGACAACCTCACCGGTGACCTCGCGCGGACACGCGAGGCGCTCTACACGCTCGGCCTCTCGCGGCGCCGCCCGGTGTTCCGCCTCGACGCGCTCGACGAACAGCGCGAGCGTCAAGCGCGCCAGCTCTGGAGAAACGATGCCCTCCGAGAGCACTACCGCGACCTCCAGGCCCGCCTCCGGGAAAGCAGAGCCCGCCTGCCGCAGCTCTCGCGGGACGCTTCCATGGCCGAGAGCTTCCTCCTCGGGGGCCAGGCCATCCGAACGATCGCGACCGACCCGCTCTTGCCGGGCCCCATCGTCCCGGAGGGTGAGTTCGCCGCCCTCGTCGAGGCCACCCGCCGCTATGACGTGGTCGGGCGCGCGTGCTGGTCTGAGTTCCTGTCTCGCCACCAGGTGATCCACCTTCACTCACCCGTCGACCTCCGAATCGACGACGCAACGCGTGCGCTGGTCGCGCCCGCGATGAACAGGGGAAACGCTGCGTGAACACACCCATACGACAGCACCGATGGCACGCCGCGTTCAGCCACGAAGAGGTCCGAGACCTGGTCCGAATGCGGGACTGGCGCAGTGGCATCACGCTCATCGTCGACTGGGGCCTGATCCTCGGCGCCCTACTCGTGGCCGGGCGATGGCCCCACCCCCTGACGATCCTCCTGGCCGGGCTCATCATCGGCACGCGGCAGCTCGGGCTCGCCGTCATCATGCACGAAGCCGCCCATCGATCCTTCCTCTCGAATCGCAAGCTCAACGACGGCGTCGGCCGCTGGCTCGCCTGCTACCCGATCTGGAGCGACCTCGACAGTTACCGCGATTATCACATTCGGCACCACACGCGAACGTGGACGGACGAAGACCCCGACAAACATCTCGCCACCCCATTCCCAGTGACCCGAGAGAGCTTCCGGCGCAAGATCGCGCGAGACCTGTCTGGAAAGACAGGGCTGAAGTTCCTCGGCTTCGCGCTCCAGCGCGATCTCGGCCTCGGAGACGGCTGGGCCGAGCGGCTACGTCACGGCTTCACACGTCCGGCGTTCCGCGGGATGCTCATCACAAACGGCGCGCTGCTCGCGGGCGTGAGCCTCGCTGGAAAACCTTGGCTCTACTTGCTGTGGATCGGGTCTTACCTAACGTGGAACACGCTCGTCACTCGGATCCGCTCGATCGCCGAGCATTCGATGTCCCCAGACCCCGCGGACGAGATGCTCCAGACGCGCACCACCCTCGCCCGGCCGTGGGAACGCCTGCTCATCGCTCCGAACCGCGTGAACTACCACCTCGAGCACCACCTGCTCATGACCGTGCCGCATTACAACTTGCCCCGCATGCACAGGATGCTTCGGGAACGCGGCCTCCTCGAGGACGCCCTCGTCGCGCGCGGCTACCTCGGCGTCCTTCGCGACGCGACGTCTGCGCCCACCCCGTGATCGCAACTACGCGTTGAGGGCCAACGCGGCGTCCGCCGCCGCGCGCCTGAGCATGGGGTCCGGGGAGATCGCGTCTTCTCGGAGACAGGCCTCCGCCAGCTTAATCGCGTGTTCGTGCAACGAGCAAGCCGCGCGGTAGCGGATCTCATCGGGGCTCTGAACCAATACGTCCACCTCACCGACTTCACCCCACGTGGTGTCGGGCGCAGCGCCGACCTCGGTTCGCGTCGTGATCGCGTGTAGCGCCGCGACGGACAAGAACGCCACCCGCGAGAGACACCGGACCGACGCATCGTCGACCAGGGGCGCCACGATCCGCAGCGCGCTCGGGATCGTCACCGCGTGGGCGTAGACAACCCGGTCCCCGGGGTAACGCAGGTAGAGGCGGGCCCCCTCCCGGCACAACATCTCGACCAAGGTCATCGGATCCTCTCCGTCGAGGTCCGCCTCGGCGACCGCCGCCGCGAAACCCGGCACCTCCTCGAGGCCGCGCACCCGGCTGGAGAACGAACCCGCGCGGAAGGCCTCACCGACAAACGGCGCCAGGTCCCGCAACACCACGCGCGCGGGTCGCGAACGCGCCCCTCCCTGTGGCCACCAGGCGTCGGGCAGCGGGTGGTAGCAGCTCGACCAATACCCGAGGCCAAAGGCCAACTCTCGCAGGCGGATCGCGGTCTCTCCACGCTCCAGGGCGCGAACCGCGTGGGCCACGCGGAGCCAGCCGTGACCCGCAGCGGCGAAGAGCCCTGGCGCGAGGTCACGGACCGCCTCGCGGAGCACGACGCGCCACTCCCGGTCAGACAACTCCGCCTCCCAGGTCGCGACCCAGTCCCCACCGCGGGCAGCGACACCGAGCGCCGACCGACGCGCTTCGCCGTCGAGCGAAACCCCCGGCTCGAATGGCGGCAGGCGAGGCGCGTAGAGGTCGACCCACCCCGTCAGCAGCGCGGGGTGCCCCAGCGCGACGAGCGCCTCGGCCGCCATCGGTCCGTGGTTACTGAACTCAGCGCCGTACTCCAGCGCGCTCCGCTGGAAGCGTTCGAGCACTTCATCGAGGTCCGTCAACTGTGCCTCCCCCGGCCACTGCGTCGGCCGGTGCCGCGAAAGTAGCCCGAAACAGAGCCTCGCTGACCACCCCCGGGGCCCCCTCCAAGCGGTTCGATTCGGGCTAGACTCCGGGGCCGCCCGGGGCCACGCCCCGCTCCCGAACGCCACCGGAACGCTAGGAGTCACCATGCCCATTACCTCCGACCAGGTCCTCACCGCGCTGCGACCGATCATCGATCCCGATTTCAACAAGAGCATCGTCGACCTCGGGTTCGTCAAGAACATCGAGATCAACGGAGACCAGGTCGCGTTCGACATCGAACTCACCACACCCGCCTGCCCGGTCAAGGCTGAATTCGAGCGCGCAGCGCGCGAACGCGTCGAAGCCCTCGACGGCGTTCGCGAAGCCCGGGTCCAGATGACGGCGCAAACGCGGAGCGCAAGCGTGGCCAGCCCCAACGCAGAAGCACTTCCTGGCGTGCGCAACACAATCGCCGTGGCCTCGGGCAAGGGGGGCGTCGGCAAGAGCACGACCGCCATCAACCTCGCGCTCGCGCTCCGGGCGACCGGCGCGTCCGTCGGGGTCATGGACGCGGACGTCTACGGTCCTTCGCTACCGCTCCTCACTGGTGTCTCCGGCCGGCCGCAGTCGATCGACAAGCGCATTCTCCCGCTCGAGGGCTACGACATGAAGCTCATGTCGATGGGCTTCTTTCTCACCGACGACTCGCCGGTGATCTGGCGCGGCCCGATGGTCCACGGCCTCGTCCGTCAATTCCTGACCGATGTCGACTGGGGGGTACTCGACTACCTCATCATCGACTGCCCGCCCGGGACGGGTGACGCCGCGCTGACCCTCACGCAGCAAGCGCCGTTGTCAGGCGCGGTGATCGTCACGACCGCGAACGACCTGTCCTTGATCGACGCGCGCAAGGGACTCCAGATGTTCCAGAAGGTGAACGTGCCGGTCCTCGGCATCATCGAGAACATGTCGTACTTCACGCCCCCCGAGCCGGAGTTCGCAGGTCGCAAGTACTATTTGTTTGGTCAAGGCGGCGGGCGACGCATCGCCGATGAACTCAGCGTCGATTTCCTCGGTGAGGTCCCCATCGACCCGCGTATCGTGGAGGGCGGAGACCAGGGCCGCCCCATCGTCGCCTGTGATCCGGAGTCGCCGACCGCGCAGACGTTCGTTGGCCTCGCCGGCACGGTCGCGCGCAAGCTCTCCGTCCTCGCTGAAGATGGCCCCAAGGTTGCCGACGCCAATATCACGTGGGTCACAGAGGCCTGACCCCAGAGGACCGAGCTAGGGCGTCTCTGCGAGACTCGGCGCCATTTGCTCCCCGTGGAGCAAATGGGCGTAGAACGGCGGCGCCGGGCCGACCCGCTCGGTCATCGTTCGCTTGACGTAGTCCTCATACGTCATACGCTCGATCTCGAAGTGAACGGAAGGTTCGAAGAACGAATCGGCGATTTCCGGGTTCTCGAGCCAGTTCAAGTAGTCAACGTTCTCACGCAGCGAGGACGACCGGACATACCGCTCGACCCGAATCGGCAAGTGGCGATCGGGGACCACCCAGATCTGGATGCGCCCCGCGTCGTTTGTGAGCTGATACCGCTCGAGCTTCACACCGTCTCGCACATCCTCACCGACGCGCTCGCCTCCCGCCCGGACAAGAGCGGACAACTCGTCGCCAAAGGGGCGCGCGCGAAGCGCGTCGCCCTGCTTGGCGAGGTCGCTGCGAGCGATCCCGACGCCGCTCCCCGTGCTCGGGTCGAGCACGTAGTAGGTCGACTCATTCACGATCGTGACGAGGAACCGGCCCCCGGCCACAGTCTGTGCCCGCATACGCGGACCCTTCGCCCAGTAGTGCGTGAGCAGGAAACCCGAGTCGCTCCGGGCGATCGTCGCGGCGTACCAACTCGTGACCTTCGCAGGGGCGTCCGCTTCGTCTGCAGAGGCCTCGGGCGCGAGGCAGAGGAGCGCGATCAGCGCTGACCCGACGTGGACGACAACCCCCGTCCCCCCCAAAACCCGTCTCGCTGCGCCTCGCGTTGTCATACAACCTTCCCTGCTTCCACGCGGGTCTTCAGCACGTCCCGGCGGGGGCCCGAGCCCCCGCGGCCGATCGCCGAGCCGCTCCCGCTTCGCTCTAAAAACCGGGCGAAGGCGACTCAAGCGTGCCGGATGCACTCCGAGCGTTCGAATCTTACCATTAGCCCCATGAAGACCGTACTGACCATCGCTGGATCCGACCCGACCGGAGGCGCAGGGCTCCAGGCCGACCTCCAGGTATTTCGCGCACTCGGGGTCCACGGGGCGGGCGTCGTGACCGCCTTGACCGTGCAGGACACCCACCGTGTCCACCAATCACTGCCCGCCTTCCCAAACGTGGTGCTCGACCAGATTCGCACCCTGCTTCGCGACATCACCCCAGATGCGGTGAAGCTCGGGATGCTCGGGACGGACGACACCGTCCGCAACGTGCTCCTGGCGCTCAGCCCGCTGGACTCTGCCATCCCCGTCGTCCTCGACCCGGTGCTCGCTGCGAGCGACGGCACGCCCCTGCTCGAGCGCAGGGCGTGGGCCTCGATCGGTGCGCTCATCGAGGGGGTCACGCTGGTCACCCCGAACCTACACGAGGCGGAGGCGCTGACGGGCGTCGCCACCCACGACGACGCAGGCTGCGAGGAGGCCGCTCGGAAGTTGATCGAGGACTTCGGCGCACACGGTGTCCTCCTCAAAGGCGGACACCGCGACGGCCCGCCCCACGACCTCCTCGCGGTGCGCGACAGCGCCGAGCCTCCCGCAGCGGACGGCACGCCGACCGCGACGGTCCTCGAGTGGCTCAAGGGCGAACGCATCGACGCCGGCCCCGTTCATGGCACAGGCTGCGCGCTGTCCGCCGCGATCGCTGCCGAGCTCGCGGGTGGCGCCGCGCTCCGCGACGCCGTCCAAACCGGACGAGCCTTCGTCGCGGAGGGGATTCGCAACGCGTACGCCCCGGGCGGCGGAGCCCGGTTTCTCGGCCCTGTATGACTGAAGGAGAAGAGCACGAATACGAGCGCCGCGGCGCAGCACGCCGGCACGAAGTCGAACGGCTCGACCTGCGGGCGCGGTGGATCTCGCACGCTCGCCTGATCGTATTCCTCGCGGCGGTGTCTACGCTGTGGCTCGCCTACGGGCCGCACACGCTCCCCAGTTGGAGCCCCCTCCCACCGATCGCACTCTTCGCCGTGCTCGCCGCGCTCCACGACCGCGTGTTGCGTGGCGCAACCCGGGCGCGGATGGCGCTCGCCTACTACGAGCGGGGACTCGCGCGAATCGGCGACGCGTGGCCGGGCACTGGGGACCCGGGAACGGACCTCCTGCCAGAGGACCACGACTTCGCGGCCGACCTCGACCTCTTCGGCCCGGGGTCACTCTTCGAGCGCCTGTCTACGGCTCGCACTGCGGGCGGGCGGCAACGTCTCGCCGACTGGCTCTGCGAGCCCGCCACACCAGAATCCCTCCCCGCGCGTCAGGCCGCGGTCCGCGTGCTCTCCGAGCGGATCAACCTGCGCGAAGATCTCGCCTCGATCGGTGGCGAGATCTCGGACCGACTGAACGCAGCGACGATCCTGCGCTGGGCATCGACCGGTGACGCGCAGCCCGCGAGCCGGACCGGCCGGACCTGGCTGCGGCTGCTCCTCGCTGTGCTCTCCGCGGGGACGATCGGTGGCATCGCATCCTGGACGCTGGGCTATGGGCCGCTGCCGCTCGCCGGGGCGCTCGTCATCCAGTCGGTCGCCGCGATCGCGCTCCGGCGACGCAGCCAGGACGCCAACACCGGGCTCGACCGAAACACGCAGGCCCTCGCGCTGATCGCGAGCCTGCTCGAGCGACTCGAAGCCGAACCGTTCGAGGACGAAGGGACCGAAAGCGTCCTTCAAGGGATCCGCCAGCGCCTCGTCAGCGGCGAACACGCCGCGTCTCGAGAGATCAAACGCCTGCGCAGGCTCGGCGACCTCCGCGACGCGATGCGAAACCAGTTCTTCATTCCTCTGGGCGCGGTCCTCTTGTGGGGGACGCAGTGTGCTCTGGCCGGCGAAGCGTGGCGCGATCGCTGCGGTGCCCGAATCGAGGGGTGGCTCGACGCGCTCGCCGACCTCGAAGCCCTCGCCTCGCTTGGCGCCTACACGTTCGAGCACCCCGCCGACCCGTTCCCCCAGATCGTCAGCGGGCAGGAGGGTCCGCTGTTCGACGCGAGCGGGCTCGGCCACCCTCTACTCCCCGAAGCCTCCTGCACACGAAACGACCTCCGGCTGGACCGCGGCGAGCCGATCGCGATCGTGAGCGGCTCGAATATGTCGGGCAAGAGCACGCTGCTGCGTTCCACCGGCGTCGCCATCGTCATGGCGCAGGCCGGAGCCCCTGTCCGAGCCGACCGAATGCGATTCTCCGCGCTCGCCATTGGGGCCTCACTTCGTATCGTCGACTCTCTTCAGAGCGGGACCTCACACTTCTACGCGGAACTCCTCCGCCTCCGGCGGATCGCGGAGTTGGCCCGCCACGACGGCCCGACGTCGCGCCCACTGCTCTTCCTCCTCGATGAGGTCCTTCATGGCACCAACTCGCATGACCGTCGAATCGGCGCCGAGGCGATCGTGCGCGACCTGCTGGTGCGCGGCGCGCTGGGACTCGTCACCACCCATGACCTGGCCCTCGCAAAGATTGGCGATGAGCTCGCGCCGCGAGTCCGCAACGTACACTTCGAAGATCGGCTCGAAGCCGGGCGGCTCGCGTTCGACTACCGGCTACGGACCGGTGTCGTCACACGCAGCAATGCGATCGAGCTCATGCGAGAGGTCGGGCTCGATGTCTAAAGCGCTTCCGCCCTACCGAGCCGCGCGAGGATCGAACTTCCGATCGCGCATCGCCTCAAAATACGCCACCAGCGCGTCGAGGTCTGCGTCGGTCAAGTGCTCGTGTGAGGGCATCGTCGTATAGCGGAAACGCTGCGGGTTCCGGATGAACTCCTTGAGCTGGGCCTCCGGCCGATACTCGACGATGCTCATCGGGACATTGAGCTCGGGGCCCACCTTCCCCCCCTCGCCATTGATCGAGTGACACATGACGCACTGACCGCGGAAGATCCCATACCCGTGGCGCGCAGGCGATCCGGCAGGGGTTCCCGTCGGGTCGAGGTGGGGATGACGAAGTTCAAAGGGCACGCGCTCGATCTTCGCCAGCTGAAACGGCCAGGGATAGCGGTGGGGGTCGTTCTGCTCCGTGCCCGACCACACGAGGTAGAAGGGCGCGGGGTCGACACCTCGTCGCGTGATGGGCGCGAAGCGAGGCGGGGCACCGTCCGGGGTGAGGGCCGCGTCAGCAAAGGCCAACGCCGCCCCCGCCTCGAGCAGCTGGCCGCCCGTACTGGGTCGGGTATATCCGTCGAGCGCGACCAGCGAGAAGTCCCCAGTAGCGAGCGTCGCAGACGATTCCGCAAAGCCCGCTTTCAGCACGCACCCGAGCGGCAGCGCTCGAAACCGCATCGTGCGCTCGTAGTACGGATCGTCAACGACGACCTCCTGCTCGGCGCAGCGTGCGCGCAGTAAAGAGAGGGGCATCGACCGGATCTCCTGGCCCTCACTTACGAACCGCAGCAGCGGTCCACCGCCCTCCGCGTGTAGCATGAGCGGTGAAAGCAGGGTCAGGAGCGCGAACAGGAGACGAGTCATCACCGCTACAGCCTAGCCCGCGGTGGATCATGACGTCTCGTGCGAACGCAGGCGACGATCGAAGCGATCGCAAAGAGGGAGAGCGTGCATGCGTCTACGAACTGTCGGGCTCGGGCTGGCGACGGTCCTCCTCATCCTCGCCGGGCTGATGCTCGGTGCGCGCTACTTCATGCGGCAGGCAGCGTCCGCGGAGTTCTGGGAGAGTGAGATCGTCGCCTTCGAGGAGGCCGACCGCGCCAACCGGCCCGACACCGGCGCGATCCTGTTTACGGGTAGCTCGAGCATCGTCTTCTGGAGTGACCTCGAAGAGGACATGGCGCCTTGGTACGTGCTGAACCGAGGTTTCGGCGGCGCGCACCTCGACCACGTCAACACCTACCTCTCACGAATCGTGCTCCCTTATCAGGCATCTGCGATCGTGCTCTATGCCGGCGACAACGACATCGGCGCGGGGAAGTCAGCGAAGCAGGTTGCCGACGACTTCTCTCGCTTCGTCGGGCGTGTGCGATACAGCGGCAGCCGCGCACCGATCTTCTTCATCGCTATCAAGCCTTCGCGAATGCGCTTCGCGCTGTGGGACGAGATGACAGAGGCCAACCGACTCATCGCCGAGCAGTGTCGCAGCGACCCCGCGCTGTTCTTCGTCGACATCGCGACCCCCATGCTCGCCCTCTCGCCGGAGGGCGAGCCGCCGCCGAGCGACCTGTTCCTGTTCGATGGCCTGCACCTCTCCAAGAAGGGCTACGCGCTGTGGGCCGACGTGGTCCGGAAAGCCATCGAGGGCGCCCTGCGCGAGCTCCGTTCCTACGACCCTCAAACCCACCAACGGTCTTCGCCGAGCTCGCCGAACCCCTGACGCAGAAGCGGAGCCTTGGCCTCCGGGCCCACACCGCTGACGAGCGGCATGCGTCCTGAAGCTCTCAAGCGTCGACACCACGCCGCGGCCAACGCTCGCGCGTGTCCCTTCCGGCGCTCGGTCGGCGCGCTCGCCACCCAGACCTCGCCCACCTCGTCCCCGTCACCCCATCTCGTGTGCGCAACCGCCACGACCCGTCCCCCCGACCAGGAGCCGAGGCAGTCCGGGCGAGCCAGCCGCTCTGCGTCGACGCCACAAGAAGCCAGCCCAGGGTGCAGCGCGTCGGCGTCCCCCGGGCTCAGCGACCGGACCTCCTCCCGAGGGTCTCCCGCAGTGGCCCCCACGTCCGGGAAGACCAGCACGGAGCCGACGTGCTCACCCGCGATCGGCCCGTCGCCTTTGAGCGCCTGACGCATGAAATTCAGACGCTCCGGCGGCGACACGGTGCCTCCGAGCGGAGCCTCACGCCCCGCCAACATCGCTAGACGGGTCGCCGTCGCGCGCGGCACGTCCGCGCGGAGCCGCCAGAGGTTCCCAAACACGGTGCGGACGAGATGGAAGCGCGGCGGCTCGGGGCGGTCCGCCCCTTGTTCTGGCAGCAACCGACCGCGCGCGTCGCACCGATAGCGCCCGGCGAACCGGCGTTCCACCAGTCGCAGCACACTCACGCGCGCGTCGCACCGGGGACGAATGGACGCGAGAGATTCTCACCACCGTCCCGAGTCACGTAAACATCGTCCTCTACGCGGATCCCTCCGTGCCTCCGCAACGCGTCGACCAGCGACCAGTCGACCTGATCCGCATGCGGACCCGCACGAAGTCCCGCGAGTAACGGCGGAATGAAATAGACCCCGGGCTCAATTGTTACGACGTGTCCGGGCGCAAGCGGCCGCGTCGTCCTGAGGTTCGGCGCTCGTTCAGGCGGCGGTAGCAGCTCACCCTCCGGGCTCCCCAGATGCCCCCCAACATCATGTACCTGCAGCCCGAGGTGGTGCCCGAGGCCGTGCGGGAGGAAACAACGGTCGATCTCCCGCTCGACGGCGGCGTCGGGATCGAGCCGCAAGACCCCGACCTGCCGCAACAACGAGCAGACGCTGTGCGCGGCACGCAGGTGGAGCGCGACATAACTCCCCGGAGCGACCGCCTCGACGAGGTCGTGCTGGACGGCCTCCATCCCCTCGAGCAGCGCCACGAACACGGGGTGTGCGGCATCGAGCGCGTAGGTCCGCGTGATGTCACTCGCGTAACCAGCCGCCGGCGCGCCCGCATCGATCAAGAAGCTGGCGCCAGCACGCGGCGCTTTTCGCCGACGCCCCGTGTAGTGGAGCGTCGCAGCCGACTCGTCGCGGGCCACGATATTCGGATAGGGCGTGTCATTCTCGGTCAGGGTGGCCGCAGCGAGGTAGGCGGCGTGGATCGCCCGCTCACTCTCGCCGCGAAAGGCCGCGTCGCGCGCGGCGCGGTGTCCGCGGGCCGCGGTTTGCGCGGCCTGCCGAACGCACTCCACCTCATAGTCCGTCTTGAACGCCCGGTCCCAGTCGAGCGAAGACATCAGCGCCCCCGGCTCGACCGCCGCAGCTCCGATACCAAACGCCAACGCGAGCGCTGGGTCGTTGCCGACGTAGGCCCAATGCGCGAGCGCCGTGGCGCCACCCAGCACACTTCGCGCTTCTTCCCAGTCGCTCACACGGACGACGTCATAAACCTGCTCGAGCGTCTCATCGGGGAGCGCCGACGGATCCGGGGCGCTCTCCCAATAGTCTTCGGGGACAAATCGGACGAGTCGGGACCGCTCACCCGGACAAAACGCCAGCCAATGTCCTGGGCCGGCGACCGGCGCCCAGCGCGCGAAGTGTGGGACCGTCCGAAACGGCCAGGCCTGATCGTCTGCGTGGTAGTGACCCGGGCTACCGGAGTGGAAGAGAACGCCGTCGTACCGCTGACCAGCGGCAGCCGCACGCTCGAGCGCCCGCTCACAAGCGACTCGTACGACGCCAACGTGTTCATGGAAAGCCGCCACCAAGTCCACTGCCGCAGGCTAGCCCGCTTTGCCCGGGAGAGCGCCCGGTGTTGTCTCCGGTAACCGTGATACTCGGTTCGAAAGCCATGGCCCTCGGTTCCGGGTGAGCCCCCCCCAACGACCACCACTGGGTGCTGCTCCTTATGACTGAATTCTCCCTCAAGAGCGGACGGGTCGTGCATGATCCGCCCTGCGCCTTCGCGCCGGGAGCTCTCGAACCATGGGCGAACACGCCAACGCCGAACTTGCACGGCGCGCCTGGAACGCAATCTCTCGCGCCGACATCGACGAAATCGAGCCGATGTTCGCGCCTGACATCGTGTGGCACGCGACCGGCAACGCCCCGTGGCGCGGAGACCACCACGGGCTGGACGCGATCCTCGACTACCTAGGACAGGTCGGTGAGCTGTCGGAGGTATTCGACGCCAGCCTGACCGACGTGCTGAGCAGCGATGAGCGGGTGTCGCTCGTCTTCCACGTCCGCCTCGAGCGGCAAGGGCAAACGATTGAGATCGATTACCTGCTGATGGCACGTGTTCAGGACGGGATCACACAAGAGGTCTGGACCTGCCCGCTAGACCCCGACGCCCTCGCGCTGCTCTGGGCACACTGACCGATCGCAGCCGATCGATGGGCCGCTCAGGACCTGGCGGTGCCTGCCCGGGCAACGGCAAGCAAACGAGCGCTCTGTTCATCCTCGATGAACGCTGCGAGCGCCCCCGGGTCGTCCCCACCAAGCGCGGAAAATAGTTTTTCGAAGATCCCGTCGAAGCTGCCGTTGCTCATCACCAGGATCACGTCGCCATCGCGCACGTCCGCAACGAGCGCCGCTACGATGTCGCCGACCGCGCCGAATGACGCCGCGACGATCCCTCGTGCAGCGAGATCACTCACCAGCTGATCCGCCGAGAGGCGCTCTGTCACTTCGCCGGTCGCGCTGTAGATCGGCGTGTCGTCGACCGCGCGCACGATCACCCGATCAGCCCCACCGAACGCCTCTGCGTAGTCGCGCTGAAAGATCGCACGGCGGCTCGTGTTGGTCCGCGGCTCGATGACCGCAAACAGTCGGCCGGCGAAACGCTGCCGAGCGGCCGCGACGGAAGACCGCACCGCGGTCGGGTGATGCGCGAAGTCATCGACGATGACGACACCGCGAGCGATCCCCCGGACCTCCATCCGACGTTTCACGCCCCCAAAGCGGGCCGACGCCGAGACGCTCTCCTCGAATGACAAGCCCAGATGGTTCGCGATGGCGAGGGCCACGAGCGCGTTCTCTGCGTTGAAATGCCCGGCCGCGCCCACCACACAAGCGAATGGGCCGCCCACCGCCTCCGGTGGGGTCACCGCGAAGAGCGTGCCGTGCGGTCCCACCTCGACATCGTGACCACGCCAAAGCGCGAGAGATGGAGCCCCCTCCCGATCCACACCGTAAGACTGCACCTCGCAAGGGGCAGCGGAGACGACATCCGCCACACCGGGCTGGTCGGTCGCCGCGAAGATCACCGCATCGGGTGCCATTCCGGAGACCAGCTCGCGGAAGACCGACTTGACGTGGTCGAGGTCTCGGTAGATGTCCGCGTGATCGAACTCGACGGAGGTGATCACGAGGACATCGGGGGCGTAGTGGAGGAATTTCGGAGTCTTGTCGAAGAAGGCCGTGTCGTACTCGTCGCCCTCGACGACGAAGTCGTTGCCGCCACCGTCCCGAAAGCTGTCTCCAAACTCGACCGGAATCCCTCCGATCAAGAACGAGGGATCACGCTGCGCGTGGTGCAGCAGCGACGCGATCATCGTCGTCGTTGTCGTCTTGCCGTGGGTCCCCGTCACGACGATCCGGCGCTTGTCAGCGAGCGCCAGCTCGAACAGCGCGTCTGGGAACGACCGGTGCGGGAGTCCACGCTCGAGGACCGCGACGGCCTCGGGGTTCTCCGCTCGCACCGCGTTCCCAATGATCACCAGGTCCGGATCTCGGTCGAGCACGTTCTCGGGTCGGAACCCCTCGTCGACTTCGATGCCCCACTCGGCGAGCTTGGTCGACATGGGCGGATAGAGCTGCGTATCCGAACCCGTAACCGTGAACCCCCGCCGCTTGCACAGGCCGGCGAGCGCACCCATTCCGGTTCCGCCGATCGCGACGAAGTGCACGTGGGAGGGGCGGGACGCCGCGACCTCATCCGGCAAGGAACGCCCCCATGATGGCGTCATGGACAGGCACCCTCAGAGCAAACTTGCTGCGCTTCTCGACCAGGTGGTGCCGGTTCGTCAGCATCACGATGACGGCATCCTGCTCCAAATCGATCCACAGCGAGGTCCCGGTAAAGCCGAGATGCCCGACAGAGGTCGCGCTGAAGTGCTCCCCCGCGCTCGAACCCGTGGCTGCGGGCGTGTCCCACCCCAAAGCCCAATCCGAACCCGGCGGCAGATCCTGACGCTGTGAGAATTGCTGCACCCACTCCCGCGGCAGCGCATCGCTCCGGCCATGCCAAACATCGAGCCAGGTCTGACCAAAGCGCATGACATCGTCCGCCGTAGAGAACAGGCCCGCGTGGCCAGCGACCCCGCCCATCGCTGAGGCGTTGGGGTCGTGGACTTCGCCCCAGACGATCCGCTGCCGCCAAGGGCAATTCTCGTTGGCGGCGGTGCGCCGCCGCCAGGCGGGGTCCGGCTGGTGGGGGCTTCCATCCCCTGGGAGCGGCTCAAAGCGCGTGTTCTCGAGGCCCAGCGGACCGAAGACACGCTCCTGACAGAAAACGTCCAGGCGCTGCCCGGAGACCGCCTCGATAACAGCGCCCAGGGCGATGAAGTCGAGGTCGCCATACACCGCCGCTTCCGCCAGATCGTGGACCAGCCCAGACCGCACGACCCGATCCAGGATCCACTCTCGCCCCGCTGGGGTCTGCACGAGCGGCTCGAGGCTCTTTCGCTCGCGTTCGCGAAGCTCCTCGTGGAAGGCCCGCCATGGCTTCAGACCCGCGGAGTGGGTGAGCAGGTGACGAATCGTCACGGCGTCCTTGTCCCGCTCCCCGAACGCCGGCAATACCGCAGCGACAGGATCGTCCAACGAGACCCGCCCCTCCGCAACAAGCAACAGAATCGCCGTCGTCGTGGCCATCGGTTTCGTCAGCGAGGCGAGGTCAAAGACCGTCTCACGCCGCATCGGCAATCGCTCGGGTCTCACCACGGCGAAGCCGCGCTCGCTCACGTGCTCGAGAATCTCACCATCGCGGTGCATCCGCGCATAGACCACCGCGCCTGGCAACTCTGCCGCGTCGATCGCTTTGTCGAGCGCACGATCTACCCGCTCGAGCTTCCGCTTGATCAAGCTCCACTTCATGAACGCCGACTCACCCCCGACTCCAGCTGCTCAACAAATCCCCGGTCCCCATCCAGCACCGCGCGCGCACCCACCGTCCACGCCCGGTTCGAGTCGACATGACCGAAGGGGAGACCCACGACGAGCGGCAACCCGTGTGCCACCGCGTGCTCCCGGACAATGCTCTCGGCCGTCCAGTCGGGATACCTCGCGTCGTCGCAGGCTACCATCGCGCCCACCCCAATGCCTGCGCAGACCGCCAGCTTTCCGGCAGCCCGAAGGGAATGCAGCATGCGATCGACGCGAAACGGGGGCTCCCCAGTGTCTTCCAGCAGCAGGATCGCGCCGCGGGTGTCGATCTCCCAAGGTGTCCCCAAGCTCGCGGCAACCAACGTAAGAGAGCCACCCGCCAGGCGAGCCTCCACTCTCCCACCGCAGAGGCCCTCACCCTGCATTGGAGCGGGGACTCCGCCGCACAAGAGCTCCACCGCTAACTCCAGCGCGGTGCGATGGACGCCCCCAGCACGCTCGAGCATCGGGCCGTGGATCCCCGTCACACCGGCAGCTCGGCGCTGCCACAGCAAGAGGGTGGTGATGTCGCTGTAGCCGACCAGCGGCTTGCGGCTGCGACGGAACCCCTCCGCATCGAGCCGGTCCACATAGCGATGGCAGCCATAGCCGCCTCGGGCGCAAACGATGGCCCCCACCGAGGGGTCTTCGATCAGCCCCGCCAACTCCCCGAGCCGCCGCTCGTCGTCCCCGGCGAAGTACCCAGAGGCCGTCGTCGGGTCACCGTGCCGGACGGTCGCCCAGCCCAGCTCGTGCAACACCTGTTCGCAAGCGGAGAGCGCCGCGGCGTCGACGCGGCCGGCGGGCGCCGCGATCCCAATGCGCTCGCCGGGGCGGAGCGCCCGGGCCTTGACGAGGCGAGGCACCTAGAACGGCACCTCCGGCTCACCCGACGGGGACACCTCGAGCGGATCGAAGTTGCCGCCGTCCGCCCCGAAACCCGAGTCGAAGTCGTCCTGGTCCCAGTCGAGGAATCGGGCGTAACGTCCCTCGAACTTCATTCGCACGGTGCCCACGGGTCCATTCCGCTGCTTCGCGATGATGAGCTCAGCCATGTCGGGGTACTCGGTGGCTTTGTTGTAGACCACGTCTCGGTAGATGAACCCGATCACGTCCGCGTCCTGCTCGATCGCGCCAGACTCTCGAAGGTCGGCGAGCATGGGCCTCTTGTCCTCAGCACCACGCGACTCCGGTCCACGGTTGAGCTGTGAGAGCGCGATCACCGGGATATTCAGCTCCTTCGCGAGCCCCTTGAGCCCGCGACTAATCTGACTGATCTCCTGCTCACGGCTGTCGATCCGGCCGTCACCCCGCGCGAGCTGGAGATAGTCGACGATCACGAGATCGAGCCCATGCTGGGCGTGCAGGCGCCGGCACTTGGCTCGCATCTCGAGGACGCTCGCGCTGCTCGTATCATCGATGTAGACACCCGCGCGCGACAACCGCCCAGCGGCATCCGCCAGGCGACCGTGCGCATCCACCGAGATCAGGCCCTTGTGAAAGGTCGAGAAGTCGACCTCCGCCTCTGAGGACAGCATCCGCAAGACCAACGAACGGGTCGTCATCTCGAGCGAGAACACGGCGACGGACTTGTCGTGGTCGATCGCGGCGTTGCGCGCGAAGTTGAGCGCGAGCGCCGTCTTGCCCATCGAGGGGCGCGCGGCGAGGATGACCAGATCACCGGGCTGCAGCCCGCCCGTGAGCGCGTCGAACTCGGTCAGGCCCGTCGAAACGCCGGTGATGTCACCACCGCGCGTCATCAAGTGCTCAATGTGATCGAAGGCGGGGCCCATCGCATTTTCGAGGGGAGCGAGCGTGCTCTTGGCTTCGACCTGCGAGAGTTCGAAGATCTTCGACTCGGCCTCATCGAGCAGCTGCGCAGCATCCTCAGCCGCGTCGAAGCCAGCCGAGACGATCTCGCTCGCGACGTGGATCAAGTTTCGCTTGATCGCCTTGTCCCGGACAATCTTCGAATAGAACTCAGCGTTCGCAGACGTCGCCTCGAAGTCGGCGATCTCAGCCAACGTCGTGATCCCGCCCACCGCCTCCAACTCTTCTTCGGTCCGCAGGTGGTCGGCGAGGACGATGAGGTCCACGGGTTGACTGGAGTCACGCAACGTCACCATCGCCTGAAACAGCAACTGGTGAGCCGGGTGATAGAAGTCGTCAGCCTTGAGGTGGTCGAACACGACGTGAAAGGCTTCGTTGTCGATCATTACGGACGACAACACGGCCTTTTCGGCCTCTAGGTCGGCGGGCGGAACTCGGCCGGACGCTTCGAGTCGCTTGCGCTCCTCGCGTGACGGTGAATCCCACCCATCCGAATCGCTGGAGCGCGCCACGCCAGTCCCCCGTTTCAACCCGGCCCCAGTATACCCGGCGCCTTCCAACAGGGCTCACAACGGATGAGACCGGCGGGTACGAAAGTCCGCCTGGCATCCCCCTCGGGGCTGAGGTCGAACTCCGCCTCGTCCCGAAGGGACTAGTACTCGTCCATCGAGCCGAAACCGATCGGCTCCGGCTCTTCTGCGAGGATCTTTGCCTCGGCATCCGCGAGGCTATCGGCGGCGGTCGCCGTGACCATGACCTTGACGTCCACGACCATCTCCTTGTGGAGACGAATCTTGATGTCGTGCTCGCCCACGGTCTTGATCGCATCACACTGGATCTTGCGCCGATCCACCTCGAGCCCCTGCTCCGCGATCCGATTGGCGATCTGAGCAGTCGTGACCGACCCAAATAGCTTGCCGGAGTTGCCCGCTGCAGCCTCGAAGGTCAGCTCCATCGAGCGGATCTGCTTGGCTGCACCCTTGAGATCCTTCAAGAGTTCGATCTGCCGCTCCGCGATGAGGCGACGGTGGTGCTCGACCTCCTTGACCTTCTCCGCGGTGGCGGGAATCGCGATCCCCTTGGGAATCAAGTAGTTGCGCGCGTAGCCTGGCTTGACGCCGACCAGATCACCAGCGTCGCCAAGCCGCGGAATGTCCTCGCGCAAGATCACCTTGATGAGACCCATGACGAAACTCCTAAACGTGACTCGTCGAGTAGGGAAGCAGCGCCACCTGGCGCGAACGCTTGACGGCGAGCGCCAGCGGCCGCTGGTGCTTCGCGCAGTTCCCCGAGATGCGGCGGGGAATG